>ERZ506950.86-NODE-86-length-82754-cov-16.480852_pt1 | contig 82754 bp, 74 predicted proteins | sample MGYA00512897_ERZ506950 | MGnify/ENA metagenome assembly ERZ506950
GGGAAAATCACTATGGATTTTTTCTTAGGTGTCCAACTTCATTTTACAATCAACCCCCCAAAAGTCCCTATGTGGATTGCTCATGGATGGATGGGCCGCAGGTTGGAAGAAAAACAATAGAGTTTTCCGCTTTTGTCAAGGCAATTCAGGAATCCGCTCCGGCGCCGACAGCATGTTCCGGTCTCCTGCCACCGGGGACGATCAGCTATTGCGAAAGCTCAAATCACCAAATCACGATGACCGTGGAATCTTCAGATGAATATGCCGACATTACTTATTTCAATACGCGCTATGAACATTTCCCACTGCCCCATCTGATTTTCCAGTTTTCATTTTTTGAGGGACAGCGGGTGCAGTCGGTGCGGATCGGCGTCGCCGAACGAGGAAGGCTCCGCCCGGAGTCACGGATGTTTTATTATCCATTCTCAAACGTTTGTGTTACGAACGGCCGGCTTTGCGTTGGCAGCAACATACTGCCCAAGGTCTCATCTCAGCACGGTCTGAGCAGCCTGCCGCGTTTCCTTCTGGAACTGCCAAACAATGACGATTGGTTTGATTCCACATACAACAAGCCAGGCTGTTCCATGCGCCAGCTTCTGGAGCATCTGAAAGACAAAACACCGGGCTATTATGAATCCGATATCCTGATTCCAGACGGCAGGAGGCTTGCCGACTTTATAACTCCCCAACACAGGTAAAGGAGGCGAATGTTTTATGAAAAAATCCTGGGAACAAATTCACCAAGAGCTTTCGGAGCCTTTCTCTCACGAGGATGTGGAGTGGAAGATCCAGACAGTGAGCAAAGACAAGTCCCGTGGCCTTGCGGTCGCATACGTTACCGCCCGTGCGATTCAAAACCGGCTGGATGCCGTTGTCGGGGCACAGAACTGGAAACCCGTCTTCCGCCAGTGGCATACCGTCACGGACCGCGACGGCAACCCGATTTCTTCCCAACTGTGCACCATCCAAATTTTTGATGACGAACGGCACGAGTGGATGGAAAAAACAGACGGTGCAGAAAATACGGATTACGAACCGGTCAAGGGCGGCCTTTCGGACGCCATGAAGCGAGCCGCTTCACAGTGGGGCATCGGCCGCTATCTATACAAGCTGGGAACACCGTGGGTCGATGTGGAGTTCTTTGGAAAAACAGCCGTCATTGCCAAAAAGGAGATGCCGGGGCTGAATCAGTTCCACGACGATTTCGTTGCAAAACTTAAAGAGCCTATGCCGGGAAGTCGTTCCAAGCCTTCGCAGCAGGAGCGGCAAAGGTCCGAGACCTCTTCACAATGCAATGCCGCATCCGGTAATGGGACGACGGCCAACGGTCCCGCAAAGCCCAAAATCAGCATTGCCGATACGCCGCGCTACACGATTCGAAAAGCTGTCCCGCACCGCTTTAAGAGCGGCGTCATGACAATCATGGACATCGAGTGTGAAAACGGAGACGTATTTACGGTCTTCTGTGACAAACCGGATGAGGCGCTGCGCGCCGGCACCGTACTGACCAATCTCAGAGTCATCCAGCGTCCGGGCAAAGATGATCCAAACCGGCGGTTCAACACACTGGAAAGCTACCGCGTGGCATCCGCTGCGTAAACTGATACAAGGGAGGCAGCCAAGTGGATAAGGTCGCTTATTTCAAGATCACACGCTTAAAAATTTCGCGCTTCAAATCACATGTGGAAGAAACCGAGTATCACTTTGGCGATCTGACGATGATCAGCGGCGGGAACCATACCGGCAAAACGACCATCGCGGACGCGATCGCCTGGGTCATGATTGGGCAGGGCTTTTTCGGCGGACATCTGCTCGACCGCTTTTACAACGATAAGGAGCGGAAAAAGCGCATTGCTGTAGAACTCGAATATGTGGATGCCTCGGGAATCCGTCATGTCCTTTCCCGGCAGCGCATCAATGACAAAGTGGATGCGGCGCTGGATGGCAGCGCCATACGTCAAAAGGACCTCAATGCCATGTTTGGCGATGCGGATGAATTTCTTTCGCTCGTCAATCCGCTTTATTTTGTTGAGATTTTAGCGGAAAAAGGCCGGGGGCTTCTGGAGCGAAACCTTCCTCCTGTTTCACAGGAGGAAGTCCTTCAAAGGCTGAACGGGGACTCGCAGAAAGCGCTGGAGGGCTACTCTTTCCTGTCTCCAGAGGCGGCTCTGTCCAATCTGCGCGCAAAACAGCGTGAGATTGCGGACGCCATGCTGGCGCTGGATAGCCAATCCGACCTGCTGGCACAGCAAAATCAGGAGTGTCAAGACCGTATCCAGGCGCTTCAGATGGAAATCAAAGCTCTTTCAGAGCAGATTGTCGGGCTGGAAGCCAAACAGAAAACCGGTATTGATGAAGGCGCACTGCGCCTGGAACTCGCTTCCTTGACCATGCGGTACGATGAGATGCTCAATGAAAAGCCTTTGGCATTTGATCCAGCCGCCTATCGAATCCGGGAAATGGAGCTTCGCACAAGGCTATCGGAAGCCGAGAGAAGAACTTTCGAGAGCAAATTCGCACAAGAGATTGCAGTACAAGAGAAAGCGCTGGCCTCTATGAGGAACCGATATCACCAGATGGCGGCTTTTCTGACCGCGCTCAAGCCTGGCATCATCTGCCCGCAGTGCCGCAGACCGGTGAAAGAGGACGAAATTCTCGATTGTGAAGTAGGCTTGAAAAGCGCTCTCGCAGAGTGCAAGGAACAGGGCGGCGGAATAAAACTCAAGCAGCAGGAGCTTCTTGCGCTGGAAACACAAAGCCGCAGGACCTTTGAGGATTGGAAAAACAGCGATATAGCCGAGATTCAAAAAGAGGTTGAGCAGCTTTACAGAGAAGAAGAAAAAGCAGCACAGAAGGTCGCACAGGAGCAGGCGGACTATACGGCGGAGCTGGAAAAGATCAGTTCACGCCGCCAGACAATTGACGTATTGCTCTCCTGCGGAAATCTGACGTCGGCAGAAGAAGAAAGGCTTTCCGAGCTGAGAAAGGAGGTTACAGCCAAAGCCGCCGTACAGGAGCAGCTCTCCCAAGAAAGCAATACGCCCAATCAAAATGTCGCTTCACAGCGCGACATCCTCCAAAGCCAGCTCAACGATGTGAATGCGCGGATTTCCGCTGTAGTGGATTATGCGTCTGTACGAAATGGACTGCTTTTCAAAGCGCTTCACACGCCGAACGTGGAATTCCAGCTCTATGATGTGGTGAAAAAAACAGGTGAGCTTGTGCCGGCCTGGAAATTCCGTTACCGGGGAACGAGCTACCAGTGTCTTTCCCGCTCGGAAAAGATTCTGGCAGGTTTGGAAGTTGTGGAGTTGCTGAAGCGTCTGACAGGGCGCTGCTATCCGGTATTCATTGATGACTCGGAGAGCATCGACCATATTCCGCGCCCCTCCGGTCAGGCACTGATTTCCAAAAAAGTGGCGGATCAGCCGCTTAAAGTGCAAGCGAAAAATACACCAATGAACCTGCCCAAGGCCGGGTGAGCGGATGACTCCGGAATACAAAACCGTCCCGATTCTCGATGCTGCGCGCCGTGCGGGCGTCCGCATCGCCGATGGACAGGCAGGACGGTATGAAGTCAAGGCGTTCTGCCCTTTCTGCCTGGGACGGACGAAGAACCCGCACCTTTATCTGAACACCGAAAAAAACAGATTCTTCTGCCAGCGGTGCGGAGAACACGGAAACAGCGTATCGCTGTATGCCAAAATTCGCGGGATTTCCAATAAAGAAGCATTTGAAGAACTGGAAAAGAGCAATCTCCAGATGTTCCCGCAGGCAGCACCCAAGGAGCCAAGGCAGGAATATATGGCCCCGCTGGAACAGCGGCACGATGTCTACTACGACCTGCTGGCGCTGCTGTCATTGTCAGAGCATGACTTTCTGGACTTGCTCGGCCGCGGCCTTACGCTGGACTCCATCGAGCAGAATATGTACCGCTCCATGCCGGCCAGGGTGGAACCCCGCAGCGAACTTGCACAGACGCTGTCGCGCACCCATGATCTCCATGGTGTTCCCGGATTCTACCGCAGTGAAAACGGTGATTGGCGCCTGTCCGGAAACAGCGGACTGCTTATCCCGTATTGTACTGCCAAAGGGTATATCCAAGGGTTGCAGCGCCGTGCGGAGATTGGTGGAAAACGCTGTTATGTATGGGTGTCCAGTAACCCGGACAAATACCGGAAAGACGGCAGTCCGCTCTATCCATGTGGAACAAGAGCGCACGGGTGGATCCATATCACGGGCAATGTCCACAGCACAACCGCTTCCATCACAGAGGGGGCGCTCAAGGGCGATACCGCGAGCTGTCTGTCCAATGGAGCGCTTTACTTATGCGCACCTGGGGTCAATGCAATCAAGTACCTTCCCTCGGCCATCCGTTCACTTTCTGTGGAGCGCCTTTTAGGAGAATATGACATGGATCAGATCCGGCAGGAACAGTATTCCGCAGCACTGCGGCGGATGCAGGATACGCTCAAACCTCTGGGCATCCCCTATATCCAGCAAATGTGGAACCCCGCTTATAACGGGATCGACGATTACAAACTGCACAGTCGCCGGCTTTCGCTTGCGGCTTAACAAAGAAGGAGAATTTTATGAGTATTGCGAACAACACGGTCAATCTCAGCGAAATCATGACCACAGCCAGCGATGGCGAAGGTGTTCTTGGAAAAATCGTTTTTTACGGTCTCGGCGGTATCATGATCGACCGGGAAGAATTTGAGCGGCTGCGGGCGGCCTGCCAGTTTTCTGCGCCGACCAATTTCCGCAGTACCCCTGCCGATGCATTCCGAAGCGCAACTGGCGATCTTCACGACAGGCTGGTGCGCGGCACGCAAATCTATAAGGTGTACTGCCGTGACAACCGGCAGCGCCGCCATACCATCAGCCGGGAATTGATCTTGGAAGCGGTGGACTCCACCACCAATCTATATACCAAACTTGCCAATATCGTTTTGGATAAAGACAGCGAAATCATCACGCTGGAGGACGCAGCTTACAATCCGATTGTGGATTCCCAGCCGTACTTTGACCAGGTTCAGGAAAGCTTTCAGTTGTACCGCCGCTGCGTCAACCGCAGGCAGATGGATACCGTGCTCGGCAAAATGCTGGATGACATGGAGGCCGTCAAGATACAGTCACGCGGCGGTATGTATTTTGTCCCGCGGCAGCATATGGCGAGAATCGATGTTTTTGAGGACTTTCTGGAAACGATGAACGAACATGCTCTGAGCGAAAATCAGGTGGATGTGAACAGTATGTATGTCGTGGACAATGAGCGCCAACGTGAAAAAATGTCGCACGAATTTTATGTTGCGCTCAAAAAGGAGATCGAGACATATCAGGAACGGGCCAGCCATCTGATCAATACCGGATGCGAAAGTCCGGCTATCATGGCACGCTGGGTATCCAAAATTTGTGAGCTTGGTGAAAAACGCAGACGCTATGAAGACCTTTTCCAGCGCCAAATTTCTGAAGTGGACGGAGAATTCAATACATTGCAGGGATTTGCACGTGAGCTGCAGGTGCGTATTGATCACGCACATTTGAAGCCTTTGCGTCCCTGTGCCTGAAAGGGTGGCTGCGATTGAAGAAATCATTTCCGCTGAACTTAAACGGAATGTACATCTCCCAATGCTGTTTTAAAACAGGATATTACAAAAACAGCGGCGCACTGGCAATCACAATCTGCCGGCGAACGACCCTCGGAGTCCTGCCGGTTATCCCTCTTACCATAAATCTCGGGCCGATGAAAAACCACTGCGCCGCAGTCAGGGATATTACAGGCCCCGACTATAAACTGACAAAACAGATGCAGCGCATCGGACTCGTCAAGAAAAAGCTCACCACCATTACATTGGGATACACGTCATACCCAATTTGCGAGATTGATGAACAAACATTGACAAAATATGCCGCATAACAGCGGCGCAAGGAGGAAATAATATGGAACGGAACATCAATCATATGAATCGTACAAACAGCATAACCGGTACAAAGGCAGATCAGGTAGTGCTTTCCTTTGAGAAACTCAAAGCTCTGCGTGAACGGAAACTCACAACGGAGGAAGCCGATTTTTCAGAGGAACATCTCTCAATTGTCTGGTGGTTCCTCAACGAGAAAAAATTACCGGCCGACGACTGGTTTGATGTTGTTGTCTTACGCTATCTTTTGACGGTCAAGCGTTGGTTCACTCTTCCGGAACTGCAGCGATACAGTTTTACCACATTGGCTGTGTCCGCCATGAAATCTGCCGTCAACACCGAGAGACGCAAGCAGAACCGACGTCCACAAACAATAAGCTTGGATGCGCCGTACAAAGGTACATATGGCGATCCGCTGGTTGAGTGCCTGGCAGGCTGATTTATTGAAACATTGCAGATATTACACTTTGGGAGGGCCCTTGCGGCCCTCCCTCTTTTTTTTGAAAAACCACCGGCCGGGGGATATTTATTGAAATGAAGAAATCATTCTGGCTGGTGGCAAGGCGTTTTCGCTGCCTACGATGATTCACGGCTTTTCAATGTTCGCGCTGTGACGAAATGCAAGCAATCGAATTCTAAACTTCCTCCAGTGGAACTAACCTTACCCACCTGCGTCATAAGTCTATTCGCTCGCTTAGATTCACAAAGACTATACTCTCTGAAATCCAAAGTTGTAGTGGGGCTGTCGTACAGCATATTTCACTTTGTATCCGTATGGTGGCCCCGTCAAGCTTTTTCCTTCGTGCGGGACTCCCTTTTCGCCCGGGACAAAGAAAAAAGCCCCACGCTGGCCGCTGCCGTGCAGCGCCAGTTGAACAGGGCTTTGAAGCATGTGTATCCGCTTCCTCTGTTTTCTCTTTTGAATATTGACAGGGATACATACGGGACGATGCTGGAGGAGCTGTGCCGGAATTCGCCGAAAGAGTTCCAGAAAGCTGTAACACCGGGACGCTGGAAAGATAGAACCCGGCAGGATCGGTGCTCGCTGTAGCGCGCCCGCTTTATGAAAAATACAGCCGCACACTTGTCCGAATTTGGCCAGACACCGAGCCATAATATCGGAAACCGCTGGAGAAGTTGTAGGCATCGTACCCGCTACCCGGCAGAATGCGGCACGCGATACAGCTGCGCAGACCGGCTCGGCACATCACATAGACAAGTTTGTCCGTCTCGGTTTCCCTCAGCCGCTCGAGCAGTTCATCGACGGGGAGATTCCGAAGACCCTCGGTGCGGCCTCGAGCAAATCCTCCCCGGAGTGCGCGTGCTCACCGCTTGATTCACGATTTTTCCGTTTTTCATTACAGTGAGCATGGGAATGCTCATCATGCCGAAACACCCGGCCAGCTCGGCCCCCTCGTCGATGTTGATTTTGCTAACCTTGAGGTCGGGCCGCTCAGCGACGATTTCCTCTAGAACTGGCCTCGCCATCCGGCACGTTCCATACCAAGGTGCTCAGAAATCCAGCAGTACGGTTTGCTCGGAGCGCACGGCTTCCTGTTCAAAATCATTTTGATCGATCTGTTTCACAGATGTTTCGCAGTCCTCTCTTTGTTCCAGCGGCCGGAAGAATGCTCGTTTGCTCCCATTCCCGTTGCCCCGGTTTGCAGGCGCCGGAACCGGAAGCCCACCGCGCCTTGTCTATGTGAACACGGGCCCCACTGGCTCTCCGCTTCCTGATTCCGCCGCGCCGATTTTATTCGGTGATGTTATTCTCCCCCATAATCACACGTTCTTCCGTGATAAAATCACCAAATGGGAAGCGCGATTACACGGACGCCTGGTAAGCGGAAAGCGCCGCGCCGATTAGCCCAATTTTCTGCGGGTCCAACTGGGAAACCGTGATGTTGTCCAGCAACGCGAGGTTGTTCGGCGGCAACCAGCCGGTCAGTCCGTCGATGATGCCTTGGAGCAGCCATGAATCGCGGAAGACACCGCCGCCGCAGATGATCGCCTGCGGGTCCATGAAATTGATGATGTCCTGCACCATAGACAGTTGCGCCTTCATCATCAGGTCTGCAACGCGGATAGCCAGCACGTCGCCCTCGTGTGCCGCCTGAACGATTGTCGAGGAAACCATGCGGCCTTCCCGATCCAACCGCGCCAGAACGGAATCGGGGTACTGTTCCATCAGCGCGCGTGCGTGGCGGATCATCCCGCCGCCGGAAGCATAGGTTTCGATGCAGCCCGTGCGCCCGCATTTGCACGGCACGTCAATGTTGGCGACGATATGCCCGACTTCCCCGGCGTTGTTTTGATGCCCGCGGATCAGCCGCCCGTCACTGACAAGCCCGGCGGCAATGCCAGTACCGACGTTCAAATAAACGAAATCCCGGAACCTGCGCCCCGCGCCGAACTGGATTTCCGCCAGAGTGGCGCAGTGTACGTCATTGTCCGCGATTACGGGGATTTGGTACTGCTGCATAAGTTCCTGCCCCAGCGGACACGGTTCCAGAATCGGCGTGGCGATGGAAAAAAGCCAAACTGCGCGGCGGTGATCCACCTGCCCCACCAGCCCAAGGCCAATCGCGTCCGGTTTGGGAACGACTTTGGTTTCCACCATTTCCGCCCAGTAAGCCGCGACAGCCCTCTTTACGGCGGCAATCGCGGCATCCTGTGCACCGCGCTGGGACGGATACCGGCGCTCATGAGTGATCGTCCCGTCCGGCCGGACGATGCCGATCAATATTTTCGTTCCCCCGACATCCACGCCCATTACGGTATTCATAAAGACGATCCCTCCATTTTTTGAATAATTATAGTTATAACGCAGAAAAAGTATAGCGCAGAAAAAGGAATGCGGGCAAGCGCTTCTAATAATAATTGCGAAAGATACAACGAAATGCAAAACGCGCCGCGCGCTGCGGGGCATCATCCAAAAATGGTTGTGGATGGGCGCGGCGGGGATATGCTATACTGAACGTAAAATCAAACCCACAGAGAAAGGATGGAGAGCAATGGCGGCAAAAGAACGCGCAATTCACTTGGATTATTTCGACCCGGCCGTGGGCAAGGTGCCCAACCCCGGGATGGGCGTACAGGGCTATGTTTATAGCGACCATATGCGGTTTGGATACACATGGGCGGAGATCCAGCCCAGCGTGCCGCATGAGATGACGCCGCTGGACCGGAAGAGCTTGGAGCGCATGGCAGCTTCCCCTCACTGCGACAACCTCTACTATCGCTGCGAATGGCGCGATATCCAGCAGGAAAAAGGCAAGCTTTCTCTGCCCAAGGAATTTGAGTGGATGCTGGAAGCGTGCGAAAAGTACAATAAAACATGGTCGTTCCGGATTATGTCCAGTTCGGTGACGTCTGTTTACAAAGACAGCGTCCCGGAATTCATCAAAGACCATGTGAAAATGATTCCCTACTGGCGCACGATTGGCGTGCAGGAGTGGTACCCGAAATATTTCCCGGAATACTCCTCGGAATTTCTCCAATACTGGAACGAACTGAATTGCCTGCTGGGCGAACGGTTTGACAAGGATCCGCGCCTTGAATTCGCGGACGTGTCCGGCTACGGCTTTTGGGGGGAAGCGCATCATTACAGCCTGCAGCGCCCCGATCAAAAGGAAGAAATCAACTGGGAACCGGACAACGTTGAAGAGGTTACTGAGTTTTTGATGGAGAGCCATCTGAAAGCTTTCCCCACCACACCCGCGTGCATGAACCTGCACTATACTGAGTACGGCTTTGCCGACCGAGTTCTGGAACAGAACGGCGTCTGGTTGCGGCGCGACAGTTTCCAAGCCCATATGAATACCGAGGAGTACCGGTGGATTCACCGGGGCGCGAAAAAGGGCGCAATGATCTGGGAGCCGATCCGAGCGCACATCCCGCGCACCGCGCCTTTGTTGTTTACGTCGTCCCAAATGGTACAGCATTGTCTGGATTACGGCGCAAATTACTTCGGGGTGGCATTCACGCCGTGGGATTTTGTCATGAGCACACACAATTATCAGGATCTGATGGATCAGATGGATGCGCAGGTTGGCTATCGTCTGCGCCCGGCAATGGCGTGGCGCCGGGAAAACGCGGATCGGACGCAGGACCTTGTGCTGCAGCTTTTGAACGATGGCTGCGGCGCGATTCCCGGCGCGCTGCGGCTGAAAGCATACTTCCCGGACGGCTCTACTGCGGAAAAAGAGCTCCCTGTGGGCGCGCCCTTCAAGGGAGACGAAAATCTCTTCGCTCTTCCGATCCCCGAACGTTTCTGGGGTGCGTCGGAGCGTGAGGTGATTCGCGTTTCGGCGAGCCTGAAGATGCGCGGAAAAGAAAAGCTTGTTCGCTGGGCCGTCCGTCAGGAGCTGGAGAATCCCTTTGAAATCGTCCTTCCGCTGCGGGCGTTTGTGGATTGATCCACCGAAAAACGTAAGCACAATAAAGCTGCCGTGCAGGTTTTTCCTGCGCGGCGGCTTTTTTATGATTTGGTTTCAAACTGTTTTCCGATGATGCAAAAGCGGAGCAGCTTCCAAAAGTGTGCACCCGGGGAGAGGTGCATGCTTTTGTGAATCGCGGCGGAGTCGTTGCCGGGCTTCTGACGAAACGGCTTTCCGGCAGCTCGTTGTTTGAGGTGCGCCGCGCTGTGCCCGCGGGGAGCGCATTAGGCCCGCCCGGCGCAGCCGCAGACACGGATGCGATGGAGCACTCGTTCTTTTACCGCATCGCGTCCTGCACGGCCATAAATTTTCGGATCGATTATGTCCGGGTTTTCTGCCAACATCCGGCGCACCGCAAGGGTGTACGCGGCGCGGAGCTCGGTGGCAAAATTCACCTTGCAGATCCCCTGACGGACGCATTCCCGGATGACTTTCTCCTCCAGACCGGATGCTCCATGCAGCACCAACGGGATGCGCAACCGCTGCCGGATGCGATCGATCAGTTCAATGTTGAGCACCGGCGGGACGGCATAAACGCCATGTGCCGTGCCTACGCCCACGGCAAGGCTGGAAACCCCCGTTTCCACCTCAAAACGCTCGGCCTCGTCCGGGTCGGTGTAGCCAGTTTCCGAGCACTCGAGGTCGTCCTCCTTGCCACCGACACGGCCCAGCTCACCCTCCACGGGAACGCCGTTCGCGGCGCACATCCGCACCACCTCGCGCGTCAATGCGATATTCTGCACCAGAGGCAGCGTACTTCCGTCGATCATCACGCTGGTATACCCCGCGCGCAGCGCCTGTGCGCATAATTCAAAGCTGTTCCCATGATCCAGATGCAGCGCCACCGGCACACTGGCGCGCTGCGCAAGCGCCTGAACATTACTCCAATATAGCTGTGGGTCTGCGTACCGGAGCGTCGAGGGCGTTGTCTGCAGGATTACCGGCGCGCGCGCCTCCTGAGCAGCCAGCACGATGGCCTGTGCCATCTCCATGTTTTCCGCATTGAACGCGCCGACGGCATAGCCGCCCGCCTGTGCGGCGTGGAGCATTTGAGTGGTGTCGGCAAAAGGCATGGGGGTTCCTCCTTTGATCCTTCTATTTTCAGCTTGTTTTGCGCGTCCCGCGTCTCAGGTGTGGTCCACGACGTTTTGGATCCAGCGGCCCTTTTTGATGAGCAGTATGCCCAAAAAGGTTTTCAGGATTTCCGTGGCCTGACAGAACCCATAAATCCACAGAATACCCAGCCCCGTGAAATGGACGAGACAACTAGCGGGTGCAACGCATGCCAGCCAGATGAACACGGTGTCGAAAATCAAATTCAGATTGGCGTTGCCGCCTGTATGGAGCACGCCAGAAACGACCGTCAGGTAAGAGGTGAACGGCAGGATCAGTGCACTGATGAGGATAAAGGAAGAAGCCAGTTGCCGCACTTCGTCGGTCGTGTTGTAGATTAGAGGGAAATATCGTCCCGCCAGCGCATAAAGCAGTGCGACCGCAAAGCTCGACACAAAGCCAAGACCGATGAATTTCTGGTAAACGGAACGGATTTTGTCCGGCGCTTCCGACCGGCCCATCATATGTCCGATGACGATTCGTGCCGTGTTGCCGACGGCGTTCGCCACAACAATAATCAGGCTGGAAAGCGCGCTTACAATGTTGTTTGCGCTGACAACATACAGCCCGCGGACAGAGTAGCACTGCGTCTGCGCGGCAACGCCCATGGACCAGAGTAGCTGGTTGAGCGCGAACGGCGCGCTTTTTTTCGCAATTCGCAGGGCGAGCCAGCCGGGGATATGCAGTGAGCGATACGCGCCCTGTATGAAGGGGAGCCTGTGTGCGTTGAGATGCGTCCAGCCCGCCACGCCGGCCAGCTCGATGAATCGCGCGACCAGCGTCGCGGCGGCGGCCCCGTAACAGCCCATGGCAGGGATCCCCACAAAGCCGAAGATCAGCACATAATTCAGGACAAGGCTCACCACCATGGAAAAGACACAGAAAAACATGGGCATCTTTGTCTGCCCAAGCTCCCGCAATGTGGAGGAATAGACGTTGATGAGCGCATACGGCGGCACGCCGACTAACATAATCCACAGATACCCCATACCATAGGCGAGCGACGCTTCGGCGTCTGCCGCAAGACCCTCGCCGCTCAGGTAGCTTTGGATCAGCGGCTTGCCCCAGATGCCCAGCAGTAGGATGGTCGCCGCACTCAGCAGGAAACTTGTCACTAGCTTGAAACGGAAAGTATAGCGGATACCCTCCTCGTCGCCTTTTCCGCTGAACTGAGCAGTAAACACGCCGATCCCGCCAAAAATCCCCGAAATGCAGGAATAGAACACAAACATCAGCTGGTTGACAACCGCTACGCCGTTCATCTGGACGGTACTGACGCGACCGACCATAATGTTGTTCAGCAGCCCGATTAGGTTATAAATGCTGCCCTGCATCATGATCGGCAGCGCGATTCGGGCCGCTTTCACGTAAAATGCCTTTTCTCCGATGTATTCCCGCACCCTGATCATAAACACTCCTGCCTTCTCCAATCGGCAGCCTGAGGGTCAGCGCCGATCCTTTTTCTGCTTCTTACGGTATTCGCTGGGACTCGTTTCCGTCAGCTGGCGGAACGCGCGGTTGAAATTGGCTGCGTTGTTAAAGCCGGAACGCAGCGCCACTTCCAAAATGGAAAGGTTTTCATCTTTCAAAAGCTCAATGGCCAGCCGGATGCGCTTGCGTGTGATGTACTGAACCGGGGATTCGGACATCTGCTTTTTGAAGAACGTGGAAAAATAATAGCGGTTCATCGCCGCAACCTGAGAAAGCTGGTCGATCGTGATGTCCTGCGTCAGGTTTTCCTCAATGTAATCCAGCACCTTGGTGAATGAATCCTGCAGGACGGGAACGTCCCGCCGCGACGGGTTCAGGCTGGGGACGTCTTTTTGATAGTGACACGCAATTTCGGAAAGCATCAGGAAAAGATAGGCTTTCACCGCGAGCGGGTAGCCGTCTTTTTTTTCATACAGAGCCGTCTGGATTTTCCCGAACAGCGTTCCCACCTCTTTGGCGCAGGGCTCCGGATACGGAATCCGGCAAGAGCGGTTTGTGAAATAAAAGGGCTCGAGATACCGCAGGTTGAAATCTTCCATTTCCAGAGATGAAATAAACGAAGGGACAAAATTGAGCGATAAATATTTCAAGCTGGCCGACGCGTTTTCGGAAAAAATATTGTGCGGCTCCATGCTGTTGAAGATGAAGCAGTCGCCCTTTCCAAAGGGATGCTCCGCGCCGCTGCTTTTGAAAAATCCCTCTCCGTCCACGATCACTGTAATTTCCATGGTGGAGTGGAAATGGGCCTGTGTTTCCGCGTAATCGCCCGAAGCGGCAAACTCCATAAATTCCAAACACGTGTCGTGTCCATGCTTGATGAGCTCGACCTGATAAAACAGCATACGGCTTTCCCTCCGGTCAAATTAGTTTGATTATATCGTGCTCTGTTTTCAAAAATCAAGGAAATGCAACAATCGTTGTAGGAATAACAACAATTCATGAAAGCGCAAAAAAAGAGGGGGAAAAGATGAAAATTTTCCTTGTAGAAAAATCTCGCACGGACAAGGTATACTGAAAATAAACGGAATGGGGCATCCCATTTCCGAAACGTGCGTCTGTTCTGCACACGTCCAGACGAGCGCTTTTTGTAAAACAGGGAGGGACGGCCATGGGCGGCACTGCGGGATGCGGGGTACAGGCGGCGATGGCGATTGATATCCGTGAAGATCGGGTTAAAATGGGAATCGTTTCCCGGGAAGGAAACGTGCTGTTCAGCCGACGCTATCCATGGGAAACCTCCTCCGTCGCTGGTTTCCTTGACGCGCTGGTGCTCGACATTGCGGATTTTCAGAGACAGGCAGAAGGCCGTTGGGAGTATGACCGCGTGGGCGTGAGCATGGGCGGCTGGATTGACCGCGAGGCGGGCATGTGGCTCTACACTGCGAAGGTGCACGGCTTTGCTGACCCCGTTCCGCTGCGGTACCTAATCGAGCGCGCCACGGGCCACCCGACTTTCATCGACAATGACATCCACGTCAGCACGCTTGCGGAAAACCGTTTCGGGATTGGCCAGATCTATCCGAACTTTACATATTACCACATCGGAAGGGGCATCGCGGTCGGCGTTGTGAGCGAGGGGAACCTGATCCGTGGCGCGGCGAATTACGCGGGAGAATACGGGGGATATTTGTACGATTTAGGCGGACAGGACGGTGTCTGCCGGCTGGAGGAATTCGCCTCTGGCCGCGGGATGGTACGTTGGGCGCGTAGCCTGTTTGAGCAGTACCCGCATTCCGTACTGCGGCAGGCCGACCGGGTGGGTGCACTTTCCCCAACGAAAATTTTTGAATGCGCCGCGGAAAACGATTCGCTAGCTACATATATCGTCCACCATGTGCAACGCGGAATCGGCCTGTCGGTGGTAAATCTGCTGAGTTTTACAAACAGCGAGGCAATCGCGTTTGGCGGGGAGCTAGCCGGGCTGCACGGGCTACTGCCCGTGCTGACGGATTTCATTGAGGAACACTGCGCGGCCCCAACCCGGCGCTCTTTGAACTACATCGGCAGCGGGCGGCTGGATGTCCACGAGGAGGGCATGATCGGCGCAGCCTGGCTGACTTGGGAGGGGGGAGGCGTCCCGCCGTGCCCCGGGCGGACGCTGTGAAGGGAGCCGCGCAAAACGAGAGACTTTGGGAAATATCCGTCAAAAGGAGAACATCATGGAAGAAAAAGATCGTCTGCTGCAGCGGATTCTGTCGTTGACCACAAGCGCCCCTTGGACGGAAAACCTCCGCCTGAATCGGGAGAGCATCCGGACACTCTGCGAAGAGGGGATGCTGGGCAGGATCCGGCGGATGTATCTGACCGGCGGCGGCACCTCGCTATACGCCGCGGAGGTGGGCAGAAGCTATATGGAGCGGATCGCCGGGATTCCCGCCCAAGCAGTTCCCTGCTATAGTTTCAGCCATTATATCCCGGAGAACCTGCTCGGGCCGGATGTCTGCCTGCTCGCCATTTCACAGACAGGGACGGCCCGCTCCGTGGAAAACTGTGTCCGGACGGCGCAGCGAGCGGGGGCACTTGACATCGTCGTCTCCGGCTCCATCGACGCGCGGGTGCCCGCAGCGGCGCGCCGCCTGATCCTGACAGACGCAAAGACGGAGGGCCCTTCTGCTAAGAGCACGTCGTATATTCAGGCGATCACCGCAGTTTACCTGCTGGCGATTGCCATTGGGCTGGCGAACGGGCACCTGACCGCGCGGCAAGCCGCATGGTGGGACACGCAGCTGGAGAAAACCGTTCAAAAATCGGCGCAGCTGGGCGGAATCACAGAGCAGATGTACCAGTTGGCCGCGCAATATAAAAACGCGCCGATCCACCACTGCCTGGCCGCAGGGCCCAATGTTGGGACAGTGGAGGAGGGCGCGCTGAAAATCATTGAAATGGCGTGGGTTCCCGCAGAAGGACGTGAGATGGAGGATTTTCTGCACGGAAGATACCGCGAAGTGGACGAAACAACCCCCCTTCTGCTGGTCGCCCCGCTGGGGCCGTCCAAGGAGAAGCTGATGGATACGCTCGGTTCGGCTAAACGGATCTACGCGCCGACGATTGTCCTGACGGATGACCCGGACCCTGCCATCGCACGGCTGGCTGCCCATGTGGTGAAAATGCCGGGCGGCGTGGATGAATTCCTCACGCCGTTGCTATACATCACGCCGCTCTGGCTCTATGCGCACCGAATGGGGCTCCTGCGCGGCGGGGACCCCGCAGGTAACCGGCACGGCTTTATCCCCACAGGATATGATTACCGCGCGCATTATGATGAAACCGGGATGCCTCTCGAGCAGCCTGTCCCGTAAGCTCGCTTCGGCTCAGACGGACGCGCGCACGACCTTTGTGATCGGCAGATAAAGCTTTCGCGGCGGCAGGGCGCAGCCGCGCAGCCGCTCATCCAGAAAATCTGCCGCTACTTGGCCGATTGCTTCCGTCGGCACGGCGTACGTTGTCAGGGGCGGGCTGGAAAACTGGGAGAGTTGGATGTTGCTCAGGCCGATTACCGCCACCTGCTCCGGTACGCGGATACCGATGGAATACAGCGCGCTGAGCGCGGCCATCGCCATCAGGTCGCTGGCTGCGCAGATTGCGGTGGGGGGGTCTGGCTGCGCCATCAGCTTTTTAACCAGATCAATGCAGAGAATTTCGTCCCACTGGCAGTCCAGCACCCACTCCGGGCGAACGGGCAGACTGGCGATGTGCATGGCCGCAGCAAATCCGAGGTAGCGGCGGCTCACCGCCCCCTTCGGCCCGAAGATGCTGCCGCCCAAAAAGGCGATTTTTTGATGGCCTTTTTTGATAAGATGGTTGGCAAGGTGCATGCCCGCGTCAAAATGATCGTAGCCGACAATATCAATATCGGGGGTCCGCGTGTCGATCCCCACGCAAGCGGGAATGCGCGCACGCAGGCTGCGGTAAAGAGAGGGGGAAAGCTGTTCCATCAAAATGATTCCGGCGGGCGGCGCTTCCAAAATCGCGCGGAGAGTTTCCGGCTCCTGCACTTCATAATAAGTCTTTAAAAATGCGATGGAATACCCTTTTTCCATCAGGCGCGCTTCCACCCCGGCATAGATGCTCATGAAATAAGGGTCGCGGTATTTATCTTTCGTCACGCTCAGGATGCAGCCAATGCGCTTGTCCAACGGCGCGGCGGCTGCCTTGTTTGAGTGGGGAGCGGCTTTCTGCTTATATCCGGTGCGCGCGGTGGCGTCCCACACCTTGCTGCGTGTTTCTTCCCGTATTTTATAGGTGGTGTCGTTGTTGAGCACACGCGAAACGGTAGCGGCAGATACTCCTGCCAAAGCGGCAACGTCCCGGATAGATGCCATAGAAATCCCTCCAGTGTCTTTTTATGGTAATTTTAACGTAACATATCACGAAACAAATGTAAACAGTTTTTTTCAAAAAAATTCAATTTTCCTTTGTTGCGTATAGGTTTTCGCGAAACAACCGAAAAAAGCATCGGAAACGCTTTAACGAATCTTCTAAATATCGAGAAAAAACTTGTGCAAATTCCTGATTGTATTCTGTCTGCGTTATCTTTTATAATGAATTTGAGCTTAAATGCAACGCAAAATTTGCGTAATGTTTACGAAACAAAACATGGGCCCCAATCACAAGTGAGGAGGAATGTGCTGTGAAAATCGTTTTGATCGGCGCAGGACAGCGCGGACGGGTGTACGCGGATTATATGATGGAAAAGGGTTGCGCGCAGATCGTGGCCATCGTAGAGCCGAATGACGTGCGCCGCAAAGAAGCTGCGGCCCAGCTGGGCGTGGCTGCGGATTGGTGCTTCACTGCGGCGGAAGAGTTGTGGGCGCAGGGAAAAATCGCCGACGCGGCGATCGTTGCCTCGATGGATCGGGATCATTACACGCAGGTGATGAAAGCACTGGAACTGGGCTACCACGTCCTGCTGGAAAAGCCCATTTCCCCGAATCCCGCCGAGTGCATGGACATCCTGCACCGCGCCGAAGAGAAGAAACTGCATGTGGTGGTCTGCCATGTCCTGCGCTACACGCCGTTCTTCTCCCGGATCAAGGAAATCATTGATTCCGGACGCATCGGACGCCTTGTGTCGATTCGACTGGACGAAAACATCGGAAACTTTCATTTCGCACACAGCTTTGTGCGCGGCAACTGGCGCAGGGCAGATATTGCCAGCCCCAGCATCATGCAGAAATCCTGCCATGACATGGACCTGCTGAACTGGCTGATGGGTGCACAGGCAAAGCGCATCTCCTCCTGCGGTTCGCTGCATTATTTCAAGGAGAGCAATGCGCCGGCCGGCAGCACAGCCCGCTGCGCGGACTGCCCGGTTGAGGGCAGGTGCCGCTTCAGTGCCTATAAAAGCTACTTGCCCGCGGCGGGGGATTGGCCCGCGGCGGTGATTACATCCTCGTCGGACCCCAACGTCCTGCGCAAAGAGCTGGATCACAGCCCCTATGGACGCTGTGTATACCGTTGCGACAATGACGTGTGCGACCAACAGGTTGTCGCTGTGGAATACGAAGGCGGGCAGACGGCAAGCTTTAATATGTCCGCCTTCACCAACCGGATGACCCGCACCATCCACGTCATGTGCGAGGACGGGGAAATCTTCGGCGATGATGGACTGCATGAGATCGAAGTGCTCTCCTTCTCCTCCAACCAAGTGGAGGGCTATCAGTCGGAGATGATTCATGTGTCCGAGCCGCGCAGCGGCCATGGTGGCGGCGATTCCGGCATTGTGGATGATTTCATCAGCCTTTTGCAGAACGGCGGACGCCCCGCCCGCTCCGAAATCGGCATGTCTGTGGACAGCCATGTGATGGCCGGCGCGGCGGAGATGAGCCGGTTGACGGGACAGACAATTGACTTGGATTCTTACCGCCGTCAGTTGGGGAAAGAAAAATGAAGCAGCTTGCCTGTGCGGCCTGTGGGGCCCCAATGACAAATGACGAAATTGCCTTTTGCCTACACCTGCACGGGGGGACGGCGGCCCGTTTCCTCTGCGTGGGCTGCATGGCGACGGACTTTGAGTGTCCGCCGGAACATCTGAAGAAAAAAATCGGGCTTTTGAAAAACAGTGGATGCAGATATTTCGATGAAACATATGTTTGATGGCACCGCATGGGTTGCGGCGCAGCAGGATTCCTTATTGGAGGAGGAACGACATGCAGACGGTAATCCCAAAAATTATTTCGGATCTTTTGAGCAACCCCGGCATTGGCTTTATTGCGGCACCTCACCTGATGGGAGATCCCGCCGAGCTGCGGGATAACAGGGGCACCCCTGTGGAAAAATACCGCTTCCCGCAAAGCACAAAAACATGGAACCACCCGGATTCCGGCCTGTATTACTGCGGAGGGCGGTGGAAGGAACTGGAGCCCGAACCGGGTAAATACCGTTGGGACATCCTGGATAACGGCCTCGAAAAAGCCCGTCAGATGGGTTGTACTTCCATTGTGCGCATCGCGCCCTATGCGCTACGCCCGGAAGAGGATGTGCCCTTATGGATGCGGGAAAGATGGCCCGAAGAACCGGATTATCCATTCTGGCGCGTGGACCCCAACACGACGGATTACGCGGAACGCTGGTCTGAATTTATTCGCGCGTTCGCGGCACGTTTTGACGGGGATGAACGTATTTCCTCTGTGGACCTTGCCATTACAGGCGCGTGGGGCGAGGGCGGCGGCTCGGAGTTTGTGGTCCCGGAAAAGCTAGAGCAGGTTGTCAGCGCGTACCTCGATGGGTTTACCAAAACGCCGATTCAAGCGTTGCTGCATGATCCGGTTAGCGTAGCGTGCATTCGCCGGCATCGGGCCAAAGTGGGCTTCCGTGTAGACTGCCTCGGTGATATGGGTGGTTTCCATCCCGGGCAGTGGAGCCATATGGAGGATTATTATCCGCAGAATGTCGTCAATTTCCATATGCAGGACGCGTGGAAGGAAGCCCCGGTCGTTTTTGAAGCGTGCTGGCACACCAACGATTGGTATCTGCAGGGCTGGGACATTGATTACATCATCGACGAAAGCCTGAAATGGCATATTTCCTCCTACAACGCAAAGGGTACGACCATTCCTCAGGCGTGGGAAAAAAGTATCGAGCGCTGGGTGCGGAAGATGGGTTACCGGTACGAGATCCACTCCTGCACGCTTCCCGAACAGACTCAGGCAGGCGGGACGATCGACTTTGAAATGCTCGTCAGCAATACCGGCGTCGCCCCGTGCTATCACAATTATTCCCCCATGCTCCGCTTTGCCGGAGAAAACGCCTCGTTCGATCTGCCGATTCAGGCAGATATCCGCCAATGGATGCCGGACGCAGATGTGCGTGTTGCGCAGCGGATGGCGGTTCCGGAGAATACACCAAAGGGAACGTATCAGGTGAAGCTAGGTTTCCCGGTGCCCGGATATCTTGACAAGACGCTTCGCCTAGCCATTGGGGGACGCGACGCGGATGGCTTCTACCCGCTGTGCGCTGTGCGGGTTGTGTAAAGGAAGGAGAGATGCAGAATGACGGAGTTCGCGCGCCTTACGGCGCAATTTGAGCTCTCCGGTTTCCCGGAGGGGTTGGATGCCCTGTATGACCAGTATGCGGTCGACTATCAGCCGCACGCGCTGATGCGCCGTGGGCTGATTGGCGAGTTGTGCGCCCGCTTTGACGCGGGCACGCAGAACGAGCGACGGCTGTTCGCAGCGTTGGACGAGATCGAGGGCAATCCAGAACTGCTGAAGCTGTCGAACTTTCTGGTAAACGATATGTGCGCGGCCAGGCACCGGCTGGACCTTGACGATTATCAGGCGATGGAGCCCAAAAAGGGCGTGGCGCACGCGGACCTCTTCTCCTGCCTGTTGCTGTTCGCCTGTATCGAGCCATCCATGCAACGCATGGAAAAGCTGGGGATGCCGTTGGAATGTTATGAGAAAACGCCGTTTTCCCCCGCGAGGCGCCAGCTAGAAAAAATGCGGGAGACCGGAGACGGGCGTGTGGCCGATTTCCCGTGGGATATGAATTTTTACACCTGCAGCCTGTTCCCGATGGGGCGCTTCAATTTCATCCCGTTCCGTTTGGATGACCCGATCCAGGTGTTCCGCAAGGGAAAAGAAACCGTGGCGTTCTTCACCGAACCGCGCAGAATCCGCCGCGACGGGATGCTGGACGGCGTAAATGGCCAGTATGATCCAGAAGCGTTTGATATCCGGTATGAGGAAAAGGACGGCGTCGTGACCGGCTGGCCAATCTGCCCGGCGGGAACCGTGGAGCCGCAGCCGCGCAGCATTGCTTTATCGGAATGGGAAATGGTGCTTCAGAAAGGCGATATTCTGATGGGCTTCCATATCCCGGGCGGAGCCGGATACGACCCGCAGCATCTGCGTGATGACTGTCTGACGTGCTATGAATTCTTCCGGAAATGGTTCCCGGAGATTGAGATCAAAGGCTTTGGCAGCGAAAGCTGGTTGTATGATCCCCACCTCGCAATGCTTCTGGAAGGGCGCGGCAACATTGCGATGATGCAGAAGCAGATGTACATTTACCCGATTGAAAGCGGCGATGGACAGGTGTGGCGCGAGCTATACCACGGCAAGCGCTCCCCGGATGAGATTGAGTTGAAAAGCCGTTTGCAGAAAGCGGCGGCGGCGTATATGGAAACAGGCGGGCGCTTCACACCATGTAGCATGTTTGTGCTGGCGCAGGACCTATCCCGCATAGAGCAGGAACCGCTTTACGCAGAAGAAAACGTTTATAAGGCCGTTTGGGAGCGGATGCGTCAGCCTCTATGTGTGCAGGAAGGAAATAAAACATGAATATCTATTCTTTAGAATATTTTGAACAGACGCTTCCTGTGGAAAAGATCCGCCCGCCTTATCGAAAGCCGTCCGCGGACGGTCCACGGCTGTCGGTGTGTGATGTGGAACAGTCAGCGTGGGACGGTGCTTCCGTTTCCGCGTCGGATGGAATGGTGCTGCTATCGCCGCGCCCCACGCGTAGCGAGGGATTGCGCGGCACGGAGATTTTCCTGCAACGGCTCGGGATGCAGACACAGGGCGGATGCCGCTGCGCGGGCGTTTTGCTGGACACGGATGCGGTGGATCCCGCTGAATTCTCCGTTTGGCGGCGCGCGTTTGACGGCGCGGTGCTGATCGCCCGAGCTGACCAGACGGAACAGATTGCAGCGTTGCGCATCGCGGGCCTGCCGTTTGGCCTGCTTCTGGATGCTCGCGCAGGCATCCTGCCTGTCCGCCGCCAGCTTGCGGAACAGGGATTGCAGTTTGTGTGGCAGTCCGCTCCGGTTTTCCTTTTGGCAAAAGGATGCCCCGACGGGGGCGCGGCGCTGAAACAGGCAATGGATGGCTGGCATGTGCTGGCCGCGGACGTTCCCGGCGCGGTTCCAGGCACACTTTTGGTGCGCAGGGTCACCTACCCGAAAGCGCTGTCCTCCGGCGGGGCGCTCCCTCTGCGCCTTTGGCTGCAGAATGTGGGCAATACGCCCGTTTACACGGCTTCGCAAATGCAGCTGCGCCTAAAAACACCGGAGGGATGTCTCCCGATATTGGTGCGGCTTGCGCCGCGCGTCTGGCCGGTGGGCGATACGGTGCACAACGAAATCACGCAGCTTCCGGGCGTTGCCCCGGGCTGCTATGAGTTGCAGTGCCGTGTGTGGAAGGAAAACGGCTGCGGCATTATTCCGCTCGGCAGTGAGAACGACGGAGACGGCTGGCTTTCCCTCGGTACGGCTGTGCTGGATGACACACCACGGCCAGAATTATATATCGTTTGGGATACTTATTATCCGGATGGATACTATCCGCTGGAGGATCCGAAGCTCCCGGGATGATGCGGAAGGCACGTTCTTTGCGCTGAGACAGGAAAGGAGAGAATAGAACGATGGCAAAAGCAAGACAAAAACGGGCCAAATCAGGAAGAAAAGAGGGAGTGTTGCGCGAGCTGAATACAAACAAAACGTTGTATTTGATGTGCCTGCCGGCGCTGTTGCTACTCTTCCTTCTGTGCTATTTGCCGTTTGGCGGAATTTGGATGGCTTTTACCGATTTTAACGCGCTGGACGGCGTATTCGGTAGTCCCTTCGTCGGCCTGCGGAACTTCAGCATCTTCTTCAAACAGCTCACCGCGTGGAACGTGGTAAAAAATACGCTCATCATCAATTTCTTCGGGATCATCCTCGGCCTGATCGTTCCGATTTCGCTCGCCATCTTCCTCAATGAAATGCGGCTTGGCATTTACAAGCGCGTGGTGCAGAGCGTCATGTTTTTTCCGTACTTCCTTTCGTGGGTTGTTGTGGGCGCGATTGTCTACGGTCTGCTCGCTACGGATGTCGGCGTGGTAAACAACGTGCTGAAATCAATGGACATGGAGCCGGTCCGCTGGTTTGCCGAGCCGAAATACTGGAAGACGATCCTCATCGCCGCAAACGTGTGGAAATGGAGCGGGTACAACAGCATTGTCTACCTTGCGGCGATTACGAATTTCGACCCAAACCTGTTTGAAGCGGCGCAGGTCGACGGGGCTTCCCGCTTCCAACAAATCCTGCACCTCACCATCCCCATGCTGAAGCCCACAGCAGTGGTGCTTACTCTTCTGAGCGTGGGCCGCATCTTCTACGGCGACTTCGGCATGGTATACGGCATTGTAGGGGAAAACCCGATCCTCGTGGACGCGGTAAACGTCATTGATACCTATGTGTACCGAAGCATGCGCAGCCTGGGCTTCTCCTATGGTACCGCGGTGGGCCTGATGCAGTCGGTTCTGGGCCTGATCCTTGTGACTCTGGCCAACCATGCGGCCAAAAAGATCAACGACGGAGAGGGGCTGTTCTGATGCGTATTAAGAAACGTACCGGGGACCGTATTTTCAAAATTGTAGCGGTTTTGTTCGTCACACTGTTTGCGCTTATCTGCCTGTATCCCCTTATGATGGTAGTTTCGGTTTCCTTCTCCAATGAAACCGAAGTACTTCTCAACGGATATTCCGTGTTCCCACAGGCGCCCACGCTGGACACCTACCGGTATATTTTTGTAAACAGCGGCGCGAAGATTGCCCGCAGCTACGCGGTGACGATTTTCATCACGGCGGTCGGCACAATCGGCTCGCTGCTCGTCACCAGTATGTGCGCGTTTGCGCTCTCTATCAAAAAGCTGCGCTACCGGAATGTCATTGCCTATCTGTGCAATTTTACGATCGTATTTTCCGCCGGGCTTGTCCCGTGGTACTTCATCTGCACCAATGTCCTGCACCTGAAAAACAGCGTGTGGTCGCTGATTATACCCAGCCTGTTCAGTGTTTGGAATATGTTCCTGATGCGGACCTATCTTTCCCAGGTTCCATATGCACTATATGAATCAGCGCTGATTGAGGGCGCGGGCTGGATGCGCATTTTCTGGCGCATCGCGGTGCCACTCTCCAAAACAGCGTTCCTGACCGTGGGCCTGATGTACGCGCTCACCTATTGGAACGACTGGTGGAACGCGCTGATGTTCATCGAAAAGAAAGAACTGTTTCCGCTACAGTATTTCCTATATGGCATTCTTTCCAATGTCAACGCCATCAGCTCCGGACGCGTTCCGGCTGGTGTCACAGGCACGCTCCAGCTTCCCGCGGAGACGGTGAAAATGGCTGTCACCATCATCACCATCGGCCCGATTATCTTCCTGTATCCCTTCATCCAGAAATATTTTGTAAGCGGCGTGATGAGCGGCGCGGTGAAGGAATGACCGCATGCGTCTGCCCCGTGCGGGGTGCATGACTTCGGTTGGGGGATCTTTTGGGGCAGAGCCCCCAAAGGTCTGTAAACATATACTAAAGAAAATGGAGGATGAACATGAAAAGAACAATCAGTCTGCTGCTTTGCTTCGTGATGGCATTGCTCCTTCTGGCTTCCTGCGGCCAGGACGGCGGCGCGGGAAGCAGTGCTCCGGCGACATCGGGCAACGGTGGAAACACGAGTTCCGGCAAGCCAGAGGAAATTACCATCTTGTACCCCGGCGAGGAGTCCGACCGCATGACGAGTTTCCTGAACGGCGAATTCGCCGAGCGGATGCTCGAGGATCTAAACATGAAAGTGAACGTCATTTTCGTGCCGTGGGATCAATACTGGGATAAGAAGGGCATTATGCTGGGTTCGCAGGAACCAATCGACCTGTACTGGGACGGCCTTACAGATTTGGGCGAATTTGTGAATAAGAAAGAAGCCCAGCCGCTGGATGATCTGATTGAGCAGTATGGACAGGATATGCTAAAAGTCCTGCCCATGGAGCACATTCAGGGTGGCGCGATCGACGGCACAATCTACGGCATCCCCTCCGCGTACGCTTCCAGCTCCGCAATGTTCCAGCAGGTCTGCCTGCGGCAGGATCTGCTGACGGCTGTCGGCATGACGGAAATCTCCACGCCGGAAGATCTAAAAGAATTTGCGACACGCGCGATGGAGCAATTTCCCAACATTAAGGGCGCAGGTGACCCGATTCTGATGCCGCTCACCCGTTACTTCTCCGACCAGCCGGCGCATAACATCGCCAAGGGTTTCCTCGCGTTCTTCAATGAAGAGACCAAGGAAGTGTTCAGCTATTACGAAAGCGAAGCGTTCCAGAAAGTGGCGAAATTCAACCGTGAGATGACGCTGGCCGGGTTGTATCCGGACGAGATGACCACTAACTACAACGAGCGTGATTCCCGTGTTCAAAGCGGCAACTACCTGTGGGTAGAAGGCAGCTTAGGCAAGGAAACCGAGATTATTGACGCCGTGCGCGCCAATGCGCCCGACGCGGTGATGAAGAACTACCTCCTCGCCCCTGAAAAGCCGAAGTATATCACCGCAGCTGGCGGCGAGGTCATCTGCATCCCCTATTCCGCGCCCAACCCCTCCGGCGCAATGAAATGGCTGAACTGGTTGTATTCCAGCCAGGAGAACTATCTGTTCGCGCTCTATGGCGTGGAAGGCAAGGACTACGAGATTGTGAACGGCCGCATCAACCGCCTTATCACGGATGAGCTGTTCTACGAGTGGATGTTCCGCAACAAGAATTATCAGATGTTCCCCGTTGAAACAGATGAAGCCTATATCGAAGCCACCAAGACGTGGGATGACGATGCAATCCGCAGCCCGATTTTCGGCTTTGTTTATAGCGACGAAAACCTGAAAGAGATCGAACTCAACCTTGTGGAAGTGGAAAAGCAGTTTGAAGCGATCCGTTCCGGCTTTGTGGATTTCGACACCGAATATCCTAAGGCGGTGGAAGCACTGAAAAATGCGGGAATTGACGAGTATATCGCCGACCTGCAGAGACAGGTAGATGAATTCCTTGCGGCATAATTGCCGCGGCAGCCGAGCTGCTAAAAGCTGATTCCGATTGGGGGATCGCCGTTTGAGTATTTGGCGGCGATCCCCCCGTTTGTTCAAACAGGAAGAAAAGCACGCCAAATGTCAGGGCGGCGGCCAAATCATGTGAGAGGAATGCGGAAAATGCGGTTGTATGAAAAGTTTTTCCCCCATACGCCTCCGGTAGAACAGCAGCTGGCGCAGAGCCGCCGCATCATTCTGGCGGAAGAGGCAATTGCCGGCACAATTTTTTCTCTTGGCATTGGGAACTTTTTGGTGGGGTATCTCACGTGGATGGGCGCAAGCCCGGCCTTCAGCGCACTTGTGGGTGCGCTTCCTATGCTGGGGTGCATCCTGCAGGCGGTTTCTCCGTTCTTGTTTGAACGGCTGCGCTACCGTAAGCTGTGCATCGTGCTGGTATGTTTGGGGTTCCGATTCAGCATGGGCCTTGCCGCTTTCGTCCCGCTGCTTTTTTCCCATTCGGCGTCGCGGCAGACGGCGGTATTCTTGCTTTATTTTTTCGCCTGCATGTGCGCGGGCTTTGTTACGCCGGGACTGAATCAATGGATCCTTTCCATCGCACCGCAGGAGAGTCGGGGCAATTTCTTCGCGAAAAAGAATATCCTGAACTCCATCGTCAACGCGTCGGTAATGTTTTTGATGGGGCGCCAGCTGGACTATTTCATCGGTCAGGGACAGCCGCAGACGGGCTACTTTATTGTATATGGGACAATCCTGCTGCTCACATTTCTGGACATCGCACTGCTTTCCCATGTGTGGGAAACCCCGTCGCAGAAAGTCTTGAACATCAGGCCCCAGGATTTCCTGCGTCCGTTTCGTGACCGCAAATTTCGTTCAGTCATCTTGTTCGATACGCTGTGGTTTATCGCGGGGAATTTTTCCTCGGTGTTCCTACCGGTGTATCTCCTGCGCGGGCTGGGGCTTTCCCACAGCTACATCAGCGTCATGACGATTCTTGCCTCCGTGACGGGGATCTTCTGCAACTGGGTTTGGGGGCGCATGGCGGATCGCAGGGGCTGGCGCTCTGTACTCACCGCGGCCAGCGCGCTTTCCTGCTGTGGTTACATGGGCTGGTTTCTCATCACACCGACAGCGGCGCTGTTCGCCGCGCCGGTTTTGCAGTGCATCGCCACCGCAGGTTCGTCGGCTTCCAGCCTTGCCACGCTGAACATGGAATATGCGTCCTGCCCAGAAGAGGGGAAAACCGTATACCTCGGCGCGGTGGCTGTCGTTTCCAATTTGATGGGCTATATGGCCACGCTGGCTGCTTCGGGAATCCAGTCTACGTTAGAGCATAGCCTTGGCACAGAGCGCAGCATTTCCGTGCTGTTTGCCATCAGCGCCGCCGGGATGCTGGCGTGCCTGTGGCACGCACGGAAAAATCTGCCCAAAATCTAAGTCTAACCCGACCCAATGCTTCACTGCGTTTGAGCAATGGGTTTGACAAAACAGGAAAGGAAATCGCTATGCAGAAAACCATCGTACCCTGTGCGGCGTTTGATCGCGCGGCCGCACAGAAAGTGCTGCGGCAGGTGCTGCAAAAACCAGACAGCACGCTCTGCCTTGCCACGGGCGACACGACCGCCGGTATTTTTACCCGGATGGTTGAATTAAAACAGGCGCTGGATTTGGACTGCGCCCGCGTAAAATGTATTAACATGGATGAATATGTCGGTGTACGCAGAGAAGAACCAGCCAGCTGTTATTTCCGCATTGTGCGGGATCTGTATGCCCCGCTGGGCCTGCGGGAAGATCAGTTTTATGTTCCGGTCGCCCCGACGTCGCAGGCGCAACAGGAACGGGAACGCTTCGCGCGGAAGCTGCGAGGTTTCGGCGGAATTGATTTCATGTTGCTCAGCGTCGGCGGAAACGGGCATATCGCGTTCAACGAGCCGGGCGCGGATTTCGGCGCGCACATTCATGTGGCGAATCTTACGCAGAGCACGCTGCAGGCCAAGGCCGAATTGTTTGGCGGTGCAGACAAGGTTCCGGCGCAGGGTCTTACGCTGGGTATTGCTGATGTGATGGCGGCGCGCCATATCCTTCTGGTGGCAAACGGCGTGCATAAAGCGGAGATCATCCGCCGCGCGCTGGAAGGGCCGATTACGCCGGAGGTTCCGGCTTCCGTACTTCAGCTGCATCCGAATCTGGACATCCTGCTGGATGAAGCGGCGGCGCAGTAAAGGGGGCTACGGAATGAAAGATGAAAAACACCTGCAGATTGGGCCGCGCGAAGCATGGTACGGCCTGTGCGTGGAGGACGGCGTGGATCTGCCGATCACCCGAGAAAGCAGATATAGCCGGTCCCTCACGCCGAACGAAACTGTAAACGGCGCGGCGGCGATTTTGGTTTCCAGCGACGGACGCTACTTGTACTGTGAGCGCGGTGCCCGTGTCTCCGCTGAAAACGGGGTTTTGAATATGTACTCTCCCGACGCTGAAATCCAATTCCGTGATGGCTGCAAAACCCTGCGCGGCGCATGGAACGCGCTGGTTCGGGATCACCTACCGGCGGGAGGCGTGATGCCCCCGGAGCTTTTCTTCACCGCTCCGCAATACAATACATGGATCGAGCTGCTATACGGCCAAAGCCAACAGGGCATCCTCACGTATGCCAGCGCGCTGCTGGCGAACGGGTATTCCCCCGGCGTGCTGATGATTGACGACGGATGGATGTGCGATTACGGCATGTGGGACTTTCTCCCCAATCGCTTCCCCGATCCGCGCGGGATGGTGGAGCGGCTACACACTATGGGATTCCGCGTCATGCTGTGGGTCTCGCCCTTCATCTCCCCAGACAGCCCGGTCTTTCGGGCGCTGCGCCAGACGAATGCCCTCGTGCGGGACGTACAGGGAGAGCCGGCCGTGCGCCTGTGGTGGAACGGATGGTCCGCGGTGCTGGATATGTCAGGCGAAGATGGCATGCGCTGGCTGAATGCGCAGTTGGACGGCCTTGTAAAAAAATACGGCGTGGACGGCTTCAAGATGGATGGCGGAGACGCGAAATTCTATCGGGACGACGACTGTACGGTAGGGCATGTGAGTGCAAATGAACAGAGCACGCTTTGGGCAAAAGCGGGCCTGCGCTATCCATACAATGAATTCCGCGCCTGCTACGCAATGGCAAACGCTCCGCTGGTACAGCGCCTTGCGGATAAAAACCACAGCTGGGGCCGGGACGGCGTCGGCTCCCTCATTCCGAATACGCTGACACAGGGGATGCTCGGCTATGCATTTAGCTGCCCGGACATGATTGGCGGCGGGGAATACGCCAATTTCACGGCGAACAGCGATAAACTGGACGATGAACTTTTCGTGCGTTATGCACAGTGCGCCGCCCTGATGCCGATGATGCAGTTTTCGGCGGCCCCCTGGCGTGTGCTGCCGCCGAAAGCGGCGGAGCTATGTGTTCAGGCGGCAAAACTGCATGAACAGTATACCGAGGACATTCTCGTGTTGGCAAAACACGCCGCGCAGACTGGCGAGCCGATTGTCCGATACATGGAATATTGTTTCCCACATCAGGGTATGGAAACGGTTCAGGATCAATTTATGCTGGGGGATTCCTTGCTGGTTGCGCCGGTTTTGACAAAGGGTGACCGCACGCGGAACGTCGTGCTACCTACGGGACGATGGAAATATGTGGATGGAACGGTTTATGACGGCGGACGTACCGTCACCGTACCAGCCGATTTGGATACTCTGCCGCGTTTTGTCCTGCAGCCATAGACCTGCAACCGTAGAATAGCGTGAGTGCCGAATGCCAGACATTCCGCCGCACACAAAGGAGGTTTAGAGATGGAAATTGTAAATTTTCTGCGCCAGCCGGCTCAGATAGAGTCTGTCCATGGCGGCGAAGGGCTGTGCCGGAACTGCCGTGTTCTTGGCCCGGAAAGCTTTGATACGCCGGTGCGGTTCCTTTACTATACCGTTTTGCCGTCCGGCGCGTCTTTTGGCGAACACACGCATGGAGATGACAATGAAGTCTATTTGGTCTTGGAGGGCAGCGGCCTGTATAGCATGAATGGGGAAGCAGCGTCGGTCGAGGCCGGGGATGTCCTAATCAATAAGCCGTTCGCGTTCCACTTCTTAAAAAACACCGGAGACAGCGAGATGCGTGTTTTGGTGTTTGAGGTGTACAACCGTTAAAGTGTTCCCCGAAAATGCGCGCCTGCCCATATTCTATAGGCGGGCGCCTGCTATTTTACAGGAAGAAATTTTTGGCGCGGGCTGCAAAGCGTTTTTGAAACACTACGTTCGGTGAGTGTATTGATTCCTGTTCCACGCCCTGTTTCTGCGCCGAAATTTTCTGTTCCAGCAATCCCCCATCAATAAAGATTTCCGCGGATGCAGAATGGAGGCGGTGAGAAAAGCCGTGCCCAAGAGAAGGAAGGGACACAAATCTTCGACAGGTTTTCTAATTTTATCAACAAATGCTTTCAGAAAGGCGGTGATTTGTTGTGACTGCAAAGGAATACGTTGTCTGCCAACTGGAGGGTTATACACAGTTTCGCAATGATATTACTACTCTTGAATTCGAGTTGAAAGATTTGGCACCCTTCGATGAACTTCAGACAAGATGACTTGATTAAAACCCTAACCTTTTCTCATCCCACTGAATCGCCTGTGCAAGAGAGTCGCATCTCTGATAAGATTGCAGCAATTGCCTTGTCTTATCACACGATCGGACTCGAGCAGACCAGAGACACCAGACTTCGCATCGCCTCACAACTAGAAGTCTATTAAATGCTGGCAAATCGGCTAGATACTTATCTTTGCGCACTGTATCCCGAGGATGCTGCTGTTTTGAAGAAACATTATTTTGACGGTCTTTCCTGGCAAAGGTATTGCGGATGCGGAGCATCATTGTATCCGAACGGTCATCAAGCGTCGAAATCGAGGTATGAAGCGATTGACCAAACTGTATGACCGCCTTGCTCGACTTGGAGCTTTGCCCGGCGTTGAACCATCTGTGTAAGATGTCCAAATTTGGACACCTTATAAAAAAAGGAAGTAATTTTCGATGTCGATGACATCTGAAAATACTCCCTTTTTGTCGTCCTGTTACAAAAAAGATATTTATTAAATCTCATATGTCCTACGCGCGATGCCCAGTTCTTCATTCGTTGGAATAACGCGAACACAGACAGCGGAATTTGCGGTGGAAATAACACCTTCTCCGTGGCAATCTTCATTCTTTTTCTCATCCATTCTGACGCCGATGGGCATCAGTTTTTCACACACCATGCGGCGGATGCGAGCCGAATGTTCGCCAATTCCCGCTGTAAATACCAAATCGTCCAATCTACCTAAATCCAGATAAAACGCGCCGATGTAATGGACGATTCCTGTCACGAACACTTCCATGGCAAGTCTGGCCCGAATATTGCCGTTGTCAGCTGCTTCGATAACATAGCGCATGTCGTTGCTGACGCCGGAAATGCCCAGAAGTCCACCTTTTTTTTGGAAGCCTTCTTGAATTTCCTGTTCGCTTAGTCCCTGTCCTCGCAGAAAAGCGGCCATCCCACAGTCGATATCTCCGGTACGGTTTGCGTGAATCAAGCCGGATTCCAACGACATCCCAAAACTGGTATCCACACTTTTCCCATTCAGGATGGCACACACTGAACTGCTACCGCCCAAATGGCAGGAGATTGCGGCATACTCCGTTTTTTCTTTATTTAAAACATCCGCAATATATCCGTGGGAAGCGCTATGGTATCCCAGCCTCTGGACGCCGTATTTTTCGTACCATTCATATGGTACGCCAAAAATTTTTCGTTCCATAGGGATTTCTCGATGGAACGCCGTTTCAAAGGCTCCCACGAAACGCGCTTCTGGCAAAACTTCCCGCATCACTTCAATTGCTTTGATATACGCGGCATTGTGCAGCGGCGCCATGGGTAGCCACTCTTTCATTCCGTCTAGCACCGCTTCGTCGATTTCGTGAACACCGAAATGGCCCTTGGAAAGCGTCGCCTTAAATCCCACGCGTTCGATTTCTTCCACGCTGGAAAGCGCGGCTCGTGGACCTTCGGTCAACTCCTGAAGAAACCACTCGATACCAGTCTGGTAATCCGGAATATCCTGCCCGTCGAGGTCAACCCGCGCACCGGTGTGGTTATTATTGTAAGAGACGATAGCGTCCCGGCCCGAACCTACGCGTTCCACCGCACCTTGCGCAAAAACCTCACAAGCGGGCATCTCATACAACTTAAACTTCAGTGAAGTACTGCCGACATTGCAAACCAGAATTTTCATTTCAATCCAGCCCTCCAAGCAACTCCAAAATTTCCTGCATTTCTTTGTCGCCGGCGGCGGCGGGCCGCCAATCCACTTGCACTGTGCGATATCCTTGCTGTTCCAACGCCGTAGCAAACAGCCTGGGGCCTACATTGACGGTCACCAGCTCCGAATGGAATAGTTCCATGATCTTTTCACATTCCATGTTCGTCCATCTCCTTCTTTTGACGAATAATCTCCCCAGCCAGCGCCGATGCTCGCTCATTGGTCCTACACAGCAACACACCAGACTCCCGCAGCTTTTGGCACTGCTCGTCCAGATTTTGCAGATCGGCGTTTGTGCCCAGCACGGAAGCAACAAAAATCAGATGTCGGCCTCGGGCCTGCGCCTGTTCCTGTGCGACACGGATATCCGCCAGAGCGTAACCCGCCGGATCCATATGGCCCGGCGGCGTCAGAATAAAATCAAGCAAAATCACTGCGGTTTCCGGGTCAGCCGCTTCCCGTAGGATGGCTGGCTGGCGAACACCCGGATCAATGGCCGGATGTGGTCTGCCCAGTGTAAACTCCTCTTCTCCGTAGTCGATGCAGGTATTCTCCACGCTTACATGAGAATCGAGCAATCTCCAATCCTCTTTCAGTGGACTATTGGAATAAATTGGGCCAACTTTCTCAGCAAGCGTCTGCATCGCTTCATCCATATACGTCCCGCCGCTGAACGCGCCGCGCACGTATTTCTGCTCTTTGCCCAGCATCTTTACAGCCTCTGCTGCACGGTCTGACAGTTCCTCATCGCTTTCCAGCGGGTATTCCTTGCTAATCAGATTCAGGCATTTCTGCGCGCAGTCATCCAGGTTTTCCGCCCAAACAGCACCTGCGCTTTCAATCAGTTCTCGTTCACACCCCATGAAGAACACGACTACCGGCTTGCGACACTCTGAAATGCGGTTTAGAACTTTGGGTAATACCTCATCTCCTGGACGGCGGGAAATCAGCGCGATGTATTTGGTATCCATATCCGCCTCCAGCGCGTCAATACCCATCAGCATCATGATCCCACCCACGGGGTTTTTCAAATCGTTGCCCCCTGTGCCGATGGTCTGGCTCACGCCTGTCCCGGCCGCATGCAAAATCGCAGCAACATGCTGGATACCCGTACCGGAAGCACCGCAGATTCCAAATGGACCTCGGGCATTGATACTTGCCAGAACCAGCGCTGCGCCATTGATATTGGCCACACCGCAGTCCGGCCCCATGCACAAAAGCCCCTTTTCCCGCGCAAGTTCTTTCATCTCGCGTTCGTCCTCCAATGGCACGTTATTGGAAAACACCACACAGTGCAGCCCCACGTTCAGAGCCTTTTTCACCTCGGAAAGCGCATATTCTCCCGGTACCGCTATGGAACACATGTTGGCCTCCGGATGGGCCTGTACAGCCGTGCGCACACTGGAGAAACTCTCTCCGTTCGATTGCTCCGCACCACCCTGTTGAGCCGCCGCATCCTCCGTAACCGCAGCCGCAGCCTGACGGAACGCCTCTTCAGATTCTGCCCTTGCAACAATCACATAGTCGTTGTCGCCGCATCCGTCGATTTCCTCTGTCATCAAGCCGATCTCTGCCAGAATATCCTTGAACGAAGCCGTGGCCATGCCGACGTATCCGACGTCGACACCGGGCTGCTCATTTAATACGGATGAACTGAACAGTGTTTCCAGAGAATCAATATATTTTCCTTTTTTAATCTGTGCATATACCTTCATGCTCCCTGCTCCTTTCACTGCTGCTTGCGCAGCGCTTCGTCCCGGATGCCGCGCAGTGCTTCCCGAAAGCACTCCAGCGGTAGCTCGGCCGCCCCCGCGCCAGCTTGCCCGCCTGTCTTCAGCGCGGAACCGCCGTGACTGATGGGCAAAATATTGTATCCTACAACCTTGCGCGCGTCGATCCCCACAGGGAATCCGCGGTATTCATCCCAAGGAATGGGAGCGAATGTGTGCTCACCCAGTGAAACCGCACGAGCCTTTTCCGTACGCTCTTTTGCCTCGGCAAAGGTTGCTCCAGTAAAGCGCGCATAAGCCGGACCCGCGATGGAGGACATCCCGCCCAGACCATATACCTCCGTTACACAACTGTCGCCCAGATATCCCAAAAGATCTTCTTCCGTATAGGATGGTTTCAGCAGCATCCCATGAATGACAGGGGCAGGCGCAGTGTACCATCGGTTTCCCGTTCCAGAGAGTTGAATACCGAATTCCACGCCGTTTCCACCCATACCTGCCATCACAGTGGAAAGGGGAATCTCTTTCGCTTTCACAGTAAGCGCCTCCACACCTGCCATCATCACATGCAAAAAGAAACGGTCATTACCCGCCAGAAAGCGAACCATATCGTTTTTTTTCGGATGCTCCACGTCCATAAAATGTGGGATGATTTGCAGTGCCAGATACATGGAAGCTGCTGGCTGCCGGTTGTGATTCTCGTCTCCCATTCCCGCGGTTTTGGCCAACACAGTCACTAGGTCGATACCTCCGGATGCCCGCACAGCCTGTCCCAACGCTGGTCCAAACTCGTCCCGCATCCAACACAAATCCTGTTCTACTTCGCCATCATACAACCCCCAACGCAACACCTTTGGGTTGGCGCCTGGATGAATGGGTGCATAGCCTTTTCCGCCATACACCGGGTCTTCGGCCACGATTACAGGCATAGTGGCCGACACCACCATACAGGCGGCACATCCGCAGGCGTAGTCCTGCGCGGGCTTGATTTTGATGCGTCCATCCAGTACCATTTGCCATGCCTCATCCAGAGAGACCGCCAGCTTTTCATGTACGGCAGCGCCGCAGATGGACGTGCGGATGGGCTGCGTGATTTTTTCAGCAGGCAGAGGAGGTCCGGCAACCAAAATGCTTTCCCGCGTCATACCCGGAATCGCCTCCAGCGCCGGGCGCACATCCTTCCATACCGGACGGCCGTTCAAAAGAATATCCATTACCTTTTGATTTGCTTCGTTTACACGCTGTTCAATTGTCATTCAATTCAACCTTTCTTTTGAATATAGATAGTTAGATAGAGCGGTAGCTTTTCTCACGGCCGGGGTTGCCGGCTGGAGCTTTCCAGCATAGTTTTCATGGCGCAAAGCCGTCGCTGGATGACCCGGCTGACAAAAGCGTTATCCGACTCCGCATCAAAGCCGTGGTACGACCCGGATACTTCATTCAATTGTACCGTTATGCCCGCAGCGGTCAGTGCCTCGGCATAGGTTACAGCTTCATCGTGTAAAATGTCGATTTCCTGCGGTTCGATGTAAGCGGGCGGAAGGCCCGCCAACGCGCTGTAATCCGTGCGCAAAGGCACGAGCGGCGCAGCGGGTGAAGTAATGTCGCGCAGGTATTCCCGCCACATCTGTTCGTTGGAGCTACGAGGCCATGCGACATCTACAGACTGCTCCATCGAGGCATATCGGCCGCAGCGGTCATCCAGCACCGGATAAATCAGAAGTTGGCCGACGGGCCGCACGTCGCATTCGGCTAGGAGTTGCTGCGCCATTCCTGCTGCCAGCGCGCCGCCGGCGCTCTCGCCGTACAAAAGAATTTTGGTGGCATCAAGTCCCAACGCCTCTGCCCGCACCATCATCTGCCGCCACACAGCCAAGCAATCGTCAAATGCCGCAGGTGCAGGATGCTCCGGCAGCAGGCGGTATTCAGGCAAAAATATCCGCATGTGCAGTGCAGCGGCGTACTTCGCAGCCAGCCGTAGCGCCGGCACCTGTAGTGGTAGGAAAAAGCCGCCGCCGTGGCAATACAGCATTCCTGGCAAACTCCGCGTTTCCTCGCCTTCCGGTTCCATGACAAAGCACCAAATTTGTCTGCCGTTTCCATTATCTACCGACAAACTGCGGAGTCTTAATCCCTCAGGGGGGTGATATGCGCGCGTATCTTTTTTCATATTGTCTGCCATCATCCGAAGCATCGGTTTCAGCGCAGGATTACCAAAATCGATGCGACCCAGTGGTCCAGGTCCTTTTAATCCCGGTGCATATGCTTGTTTCGTAAAACTCTTCCTCTCCTTCGCGTGTTCATCCAATCGACCGCAGGTATTCATCCATAGCCCGAGCCACTTCTTTGGAATATTTTACTGCTTCCACGACTGTGCGTGCCCCCAATACTACATCACCGCTTGCGAAAACACTAGGGCGGCTTGTGTTTCCATGTGTGTCTGTGGCCAAAAGCCCACGGTCTGTTATATTCAAGCCCGTGGTCGTGCTGACGATTTTATCTTTTGGCCCTTGGCTCACGGCAATTACTACGCTGTCCGCAGGGAAATATTTCGGTTCACTCAGCTTTGCTACCGCCCCATCTCCGTCAAAAGAAGCCTGTTGATAAATTATGCCGTTATCGATGATTTCCAACGGGCGTGCACCGTAAAGAAATTCCACGCCGTCCGCCGTTGCATAGTCGACCTCGCGGCTGCTGGCAGCTGCTTCCCGACGGCGGCAGAAAACCGATACGCTCTTAACGCCTTTGCGCAGGGCCGTGCGCGCCACGTCCATAGCAGAGTTCCCCGCGCCAATTACTGCAAGCCTATCCCCCAGCTCATACACATCTGGGTTTACCAAATAGTCAATGGCAAAATGTACATGTCCCAAACTCTCGCCCGGGATTCCCAGTTTTTTGGGACGCCATACGCCGGTTCCAATAAAAATCGCCTTGTACCCGTCCTGCTGCAAATCGTCAATTGTCAACGCACCGCCGATGGCCGTATTCGGACGTATTTTAACGCCCAAATTTGCAAGTCGTATTTTATAACGATCCAGAATGGTTTTCGGCAAACGAAATTCCGGGATGCCATACCGTAACACACCGCCGATTTTATCGCGGCTTTCAAAAAGCGTCACATCGTATCCTTTTTCGGCCAACAGTACCGAGATCGTGATTCCTGCTGGGCCACTCCCAATGATTGCGACCCGCTTGTTCTTATTTTTGTCACGCTGTAGGCAAAGTCTGTCCAAGCAGGAATCTGAGATATAATTCTCGATACTGGAGATATGCACCGGTTCGCCCTTGCGTCCAAGGACACAATGCCCCTCGCATTGCTTTTCGTGGTCACAAACCAATGAGCAGACTACACTCAACGGATTATTTTCAAACAGCATTTGTCCTGCATGTTCAAGCTGATTGTCCAAAAACAAGCGAATCATATCCGGGATTGGCGTTTGAATCGGGCAGCCCTTTCGGCACTGAGGAATCTTGCAGTTCAGGCAACGGCGCGCTTCATTTACAACATGGACAGCCATTATGAAGCCTCCCCTTCGTATTTTTTGTTTCGGAATCCGAACCATGAAGTAAATACACAAAAAACACCCCCTGCACAAATCCATAATGCTCTGCATGGATATTGTACAGGGGGATTTTCTGTTGGAATAGTTTTATTTTCGCGAAAATGTTCACAAATTCATGTCAATTCCAAAAAAAATGAAATTCAATTACTAAAAAGCGAATTTGAAAGTATCCAAGGTTGAAAAAATGTGATACATTGCGATTGCAGACATAACACTCGCTCAAGTATTGAGCGTTTCACGGCGGTATTCCGCCGGGGTTTTGCCCACACATTGTTTGAACGTATTTGCAAAAAAGTTTCGCGAATTGAAGCCCAAGCGCTCTGCGATTTCAGCAATAGGCGTATCCGATGTGGAAAGCAGTGTTTTTGCGTGTTCGATTCGGGCAAATTTGATGTAATCATTGACAGAACATCCAGTTTCGCGTTTAAAACATGCGGACAGATAATATTTGGAGTATCCAAGCCTTGTGGCCAAAATGTCGATGCTTAGCGGTTCACGCAGATGCAACTCAATATAATCACAGCTTCCTTGCACCATTTTGGAATATTTAGGATTGCTGCGGCAAGCACGCACATGGCGGATAAAATCCATATACATCTGGTTTTTGATATCAGCCACCTCTGAAAGGGATTTCGCGGCAAAAAAACTTTTGATGTAAGCGTCGCCCAAACAATAACTCATGGTTGTTGAGAGACCGCCTTCAATAGCGGCGCGGGTGCAGACTGCGGCAAACGTTGTGCAGGCGATTTGCGCGTTTCGCAGCGGATTATCTGTATATTGCCGCACACGTGCCACATCTGCGGCATTGGCCATAGCAGCCGCTCCGTCCAAATCCCCATCGCGCACGGCGTTCAAAAGCGCCCGCTCCGCCCGGTAAATCTGAATTCGATCTTTTGGCGGTTTTCGTGTGGAAATGCGGGGAAAAGCGGAATCTGGCGTAAGTTCTCCCAACTGATACTGCACAGCGCTGACATCTATTTTTTCTCCCGTTACAAGGTAATGAAGCATCACTGCATATTGCGTAAAAAACGGCATTGAGAGAAACGGCAGTGTATGGAGTGTTTCCTCCAATGCGTGCTTCCATTGTGGGGAAGCCTGCGCCTCTTCGGCGGAAAGCAATTCATCAAGGCAATCCGGGTGCGGCTCATTCCCGAAAAAAGGCCCCAATACATGGATTTCTACGACGGAATTTCCGCTCATCTCCCGCGCAGCGATCCACATCAGCCGCGCATCACCATTTAGTATCAACGGAGCTTGCTTGGGTGCTGTATAGGCGTATTCAAGGCCTCCCGTATGGCGCAGAACAGCATCCAACATTTTTTCAGAAGAACAGGTACTGTGCAGCAGAGCGCCCTGTCCGTCGTATCGCCAATAGAATAAGGGTTTCGCGCAAGACAGAAGTTCTAAAAAAACTTCGATTCGAGCCTGAAATTCCATTTTCCCCTCCTGCAAAAATGCATTTCTGTATATTTTCACATTCACAAAGTTTGACGCGCGTGCAGCTTCAACCGCAAAAACTTCGAGATTATTGTATCATACACGCTACACCTTTTCAAAAATTTATATATAGATATATTCAAGGAGGAATCAATTTTGCCTGAAATCAAAAAAGCGTTGGTAACAGCTTACCTGAAACCGGAAAATCAGGAACGACTGAAAGCGGCGTTAGAACCTGCCGAGGTAACCTTCTGCATTCCTTACGGACCAGATGCAAAAGAAAAAATCGCACAGGCAGCCCAGGAAGCAGATGTGTGTATACTGAACGGAGATTTAAATGACAGCATTTTAGCGGGGAACAATATCAAGTGGATACATTGCTGCCACGCCGGACTGGATCGTTCTGCCCGCCCGGAGGTATTTGAGCGGGGAATCATTCTGACAAGCTCTTCCGGACGCAGTGCACCAGCTCTGGCGGAACATGTTTTAATGTTCCTTCTAAGCCTTACATATGATTTGCCCATGCTTTTACAAGCACAAACGCAACATAAATGGGCTTCCACACGTGAGTATGCTACAAAAACCGGGTTGCATGGCAAAACCATCGGCGTGATTGGCCTTGGAAAAACCGGACGTGAAGTGGCGCGTATGGCAAAAACGTTTGATATGACGGTATTGGGTTGGAGGCGCAGCAACAGCCCCGTGGAATATGTAGATGAAATATACGCCTCAGAAGAGGACGGTGATTTGAATGCGCTTCTTGCCCGTTGCGATTATGTGGTGCTTTGCATCGAGCTGAATGATCAGACCTTCCATATGATAGGCGCAGAACAGTTCCGTGCCATGAAAAGCTCGGCCTTTTTTGTCAATATGGGCCGAGGCAAGCTGGTAGACGAGCCAGCGCTCATAACTGCATTGCAAAAAAAAGAGATAGCCGGCGCAGGCCTGGACACCTTTGAAACAGAACCGCTGCCACCCGACAGCGCGCTTTGGGATATGCCCAATGTAATTGTTACGCCACATTGTACACCTGCCCTGCCAGACCGCGAAGAGCGTATGCTGAGCTATGTATATCAAAACATAAAGGCATATCGTGAAAATGGAGAATTTGTAAATCGGCTCAGCGAAAAAAACATATACTCCGGCGCACGCAGCGCCGAGCGAATTTGAGGAGGGGCTATGGCACACTGGTGGGAAACAACGCCTTGGCGTATGGTTCAGACAAATCTGCCCGAACCCGATATGGCGGATATAGATGCCGCTGCTTTTGCGAAAAGCCTGAAAGATTTTGGCGCCACAGTGGTGAACCTGAATGCAGCCGGAATCATTGCCAGCTATGAGACCCAGCTGGATTTTCAACCGCGAAGCGCTTACCTGACTGGCGATAATCTCCGCCGCATCATAGAAGAATGCCATCAGCAGGGGCTTCGCGTTATCGCACGCACAGATTTTTCCCGCATTCGTCAAGATGTATATGAACAACATCCGGAGTGGGCCGCACGCCTTGCAGACGGGAGCGTTGTCAATTACAACGGCTATATAAGTGTCTGTCCGAACAGTGATTATCAAAATACCCGTGTGTTTGAAATTCTGCGTGAACTGTTTGACACCCACCCTTTCGACGGTTTGTTCTGTAACATGAGCGGTTATTTGTTAACAGATTACAGCGGGCGCTTTTACGGTTTGTGCCAATGCGAAACCTGTCGTAAAAAATATCAGTCGGAAACCGGCAAAGATGTGCCAGAAACAGGAGATTCACACAGTCCCGCTTTGAGAGAATATGCGGCATTTCATGCACGGTGTAATGCGCAAAAAAAAGAGAAGCTTGCTGATTTTGTGAAAGCACTTAACCCAGAGCTGGCTGTTAACGGTGTGGATTTTGTACGCAGTGAAGTAGGAACGGAATACGGACGTTCCAACTGGATTTATAAAGCCTCTTCAAATTCCCGTTTGGCCGCAGGGACTCTGCGCACACGTCCCAGCGATGATGCAAGCGTAGATTTTATAGGTTTCCGTCATCGGTTTATCTCCGTTTCGCCTGCGTTGATGGCCTTGCGTCAATGGCAGAATTTAGCAAATTCAGGGTGTGTCAGTTTGTATATTATGGGGCGTTTGGATAACCACCGGGACACCTCATGTTTTAAACCTACGCAGCGGGTATTCCAGTTCCACAAGGAACACGAAGCGCTTTTCGCCGGATTGCAAAGCGCGGCACAGGTTCTATTGGTGCATGCAGGAGATTGGCATCGCACGGACGCGGAAGCGCAGGGGTGGATTCGCATTTTGACAGAAAACCATGTGCCCTTTGACGAACTTCCTTTGTCCGATTTGAGAGAAAACAATCAGCTGTCCGAAAAACGGCTTGTGATATTGCCCGACATCAGTAATTTGTCGCAGCGCCAGGCAAGCCTGATTGATGCGTTTGCATATTCCGGCGGCACGGTTGTGGCGACAGGCAGTTCTGCTCTAGTGACCGGTAATGCTGCTTTGCACTGTTTGGGCGTTGCCAAGGTGCAGGAAATCCGTACAGGCTTGCGTGCGTCTATGCTGGAGATTCCCCAAGAAGAACAGGATGCATTTCCAAACTGTATGCAGACACCATATCTGGATATCGGTGAAGAACTGGTGTGTGTTACGCCTGAAAAAAATTCAAAGGGATATTTGCGGTTGATTCCTGAGCATCCGTTTGGGCCGCCGGAATGTTGCTGTTTTAAGAAAAATGAACCTGTTCATGGTTTAGTCGTATCATCATATGGGAAAGGACGTGGATTGTACCTGCCTTGGAAAGGGGCGGCGCTGTATCAAAGAGAGGGCTACACCAATCCCGCCTGTTTTTTACAGGACATTTTGTTCAGTTTTTGTGGTCTGCCGAAATTGGCACCGAAGTTGACTCCCATGACAGAGTTGACTATGTGCAGAAAAAAAGGCCTTCTTCTAATTCAGCTTGTCAACACAACTGGATGCTTTGCCAACAGCTGGTTTGAACCGGTTCCTGTATATAAAATTCATCTTCTGTTGCCGGGCATTTACGGTACAGCAAAAACATTGAACGGCGGTCACCTGACAACGCAACAAACCAATGATGGTCTGGAAATCACACTGGATATTCTAAAAGAATACGAAGCGATCGCGATTGAGGAATCAATACAATAAATTTAACAAAGGAGTTTTATCGTTATGAAAATCGGTTTAATTGGCCTTGGCATTATGGGAAAACCTATGGCAAAAAATCTTTTGAAAGCGGGCTACACGGATCTCATGGTGAACGACCGCAACATATCCAATGTAGATGAAGTGGTAGCCGCTGGAGCCCGCTATGCCTCTCAGCAGGAAATCGGTGAAATGTGCAATGTGGTACTGACGATGCTACCGAATTCACCACAGGTCAAAGAAGTAATGCTGGCACAGGGCGGCGTTGCAGAATACATGAAGCCCGGCAGTGTATTCATCGACATGAGTTCCATTAATCCGGTTGCTTCGAAAGAGATTGCGGCGGTGTTGGAGGAAAAAGGCATCGAGATGCTCGACGCCCCCGTTTCCGGTGGGGAGCCCAAGGCGGTGGACGGTACGCTCAGCTTTATGGTTGGTGGGAAAAGGGATGTTTTCGAAAAATACAAGGTTATTCTTTCCGCTATGGGATCCAGCGTAGTGCGCTGTGGCGAAGTGGGCGCTGGCAATACAACAAAACTGGCAAATCAGATTATTGTGGCCTGTAATATTCAAGCCTTGGCCGAAGCATTGACGCTGGCTCAAAAGGCAGGTGTAGACCCGCAACTGGTATTTGAAGCAATTCGCGGTGGACTGGCAGGCAGCACAGTCATGAATGCAAAAGCGCCGATGATGATTGCAGGGAATGATTCACCCGGGTTTAAAGTCGACTTGCACATCAAGGATTTGAATAACGCACTGGATTGTGCGCACACGGTTGGCGCATTGGTACCCATGACCGCCAGTGTGCAGGAAGTTTTGCAGTGGCTGCACAACCATGAAGGTGGCCAAAAAGATCACAGCGCTATCGCCCAGTATTATGAGCAGCTTACAGATATTAAAATTGGGCGCTGAAGTATTAAGAAACGGCGGAAAGGAGGATAACACGGCAATTGGTTCTGCTAAAGCATAAAAAGCGATAATCCAATAAAAACAGGAGGAATTTTTAATGTCTGCTTCTGCACTGACAAAAGACACTGCCGGTTGGCGTCTTGCGGGCTGGCCCTGTCACCAAACCGCAAGTTCCGTCATTGGCGCCGCAATGGGCTTTATGAGCTATCTGGCAGCGGATGGGTACGGAATCTTGGTGTTTACCGCTGGCCTTATCGCTACTTACACGCGCTTGTTCGATGCGCTGATCGACCCGTTCCTTGCGCTGATCACCGACCGCGTTAATACGCGGTTTGGCCGTCTGCGTGTATTGACCATCGTGGGACGCGCGATTCAGGTGTTGTGTCTGTTCGCTTTGTTTTTCTGGTTTTTGGGGAGCGGCCCGGTTGTATTTACCGTAATTTGCTGCATTTACTATATTGGTGCAAGTATTTGTGCGATTGCAACACATACCGGTAATGCTATTATCACCACAGACCCGAAGCGCCGGCCGATTTTGTACCGCTGGCTGATGATTTTTTCCACAGTGATTTCCACTCTGATCAGCGTTTATATGTCGAAAGTTCTTTTCCCGAAGTATCGCGGCTTGACCATAGGCGCTTTTCAGGAACTATGTCTTACTTCTCTACTGGTCGTATTGGTTTTGGAAATCATTGCATTGGTTGCAATTTCTCCTATGGACCGGCCAGAAATGTTCCCAAAGAAAAAGAGCGGTGGAAACGTAAATTTAAAAGACACCTTTAATGTGCTGGTAAAAAATCGCGCGCTGCAAATGTATCTGGTTGCGGCGGTTTCCGATAAAATTGCCTCTCGTGCTTCCACCGAAGCGGTCGTCACTACTTTACTATGGGGTATTTTGATCAACAATTATGAATGGAGCGGCAACCTGAGTATGATCCAACTGCCGTTCACCATTTTCATTCTGTTTGTCGGCTCTTACTTAGGCGGCAAATATGGCGCTAAAAAAACTTGTATCCAATGGACAACCATTAATATGGTACTCACCGGGGCCATGCTTCTGTTGTTCGTAGTAACAGACCCGACCAATATTACCAAAGCGTTTTTGCCCACTGCAATTTTTGTTGTTTTATTTATTGCACGGATGTGCGCTAATACCGTTTTGTCCGCGACGACGCAATCCATGATTCCTGACGTTGTAGACTACGAGCTGTCGCGTTCTGGAGCTTTTGTCCCTGGTGTCATCGGTACGTTGCAGTCTCTGATCGACGAATTGTTCTCCTCTGTTTCTTCTACAATTGTAGCTTTCTGCGTAACGATGATCGGATATGTTTCTACTCAACCCCAACCGGGTGATGCCAGTTCTCCGCAGCTTTTCTGGATGACAATGTTCGTATGGCTTGGCCTGCCCGTTATTGGTTGGATTTGCAACTACATTGCAATGGCCTTTTATCCGCTCAGCCGCGAAAAAATGGTTGAAGTTCAGGAGAAAAACGCCGCTTTCCGGGCTGAACAGAAAGTTCAAAGTGAGTCAGCCGCGAAGTAGCCGATTCAAAAAAGCTTTTCCCCGCAAGCCGCCGCTACTCAGAAATGAGTAGCGGCGGCTTGCACTCCTCCTTACTATTATTTTCCTATCGTCTTATTATAAAAAAGCCGAGCGGTGAAACCGTCGGCTATCTGAAAGTCAATGGTCACGGCAGGAGAAACCAAAAACTTGCGCTGGCTCGTCGTACAGAGAAATTCCGAGCCATGCAATGCCACTGTTGGTTTGGATGTCACAGATGACTCTACAGATGGTACCGATATCTATGATAGAGCATCGCCACTACCATAGGGATGCGCGTAAGCGAAATGGCTGACGGCATTAGCGCTATCACAACGACAGCTATTATTCTAACCGAAATTTTGGGCGGTACCTACGGAATTGCACCCTACCAATGGTTCGGCTTGAAAACGCTGTTACTTAAGTCGTGACTTTCGGTACCTTCAGTCATGTCATTGGCATTGCCAAAGCACCAGAGTGGTGAAAAGCAGCCGAGGCTATCCGTTATTGGTAGTTGCTGGAATCTTAACCACCTTGTTTTTTTCTTAAATGATTATTATAACAAGCTAGATTCTATATAATGAAATACCTTGACCAACTGGAATTTTTTCTAATCCAGTACCACTTCCAGCGGTGTCAGTACGCCTTGACGGACGCACGTCGAAGAAGCCTTTTATATCAATGTCCACAACATAAACAGATGTGATAGCTGTATTAGCTGGCTACACCTGGACATGGTATGTTCTGTGGAGCGGTTGGTCCTGAACACATAGGAATAGTCACGAAATTCTGCTTCACAAATTGGCCTTAAAACTTACAGGACACATTGTTGCACGATGTGGTCAACGATGGTCGGAATTTCGAGGAGGCCGGATCTTTCCGTTTGGTTGGGGAATTTCCATCTTGCGGACAGAACAGAGATGATAGCTCTTGAACTACTTTTGAATCAGCGCTGCATATCTTTCCTCGCTCAATTTGGCAAGGTCTTGTATGGTGCGTTTATCTACTCCTACAGTACTGCTCTCCGTATTCCCTTTGGTTGTCCGATATATCATTCTGGTATTTTCCTTACTGGAGATGAGTTCCATAAGATGAGTAAACACTTCGCCTTTTGTACCATCGGCATACAGACTATCCAAGTGTTTTTTCACCATCTTTTCAGTCTTGCGCCTGACCTTTCCAGTCGGGAACGTGTCATACCGTCCTCCCAATGGATAGACGCTGAGTTGTCCGCAGAGGTATACTCCACCCGGTTGTGCGGAACGTCGGCCTCGAGTTACTTGATGCACTCATAGTATTCTGTATTCAGCGTCTGCTCCGCCTGCTTTAGCGTTATCCCTTTCCCGGTCGGTTCCGCTGAAAAGAAAATGCCGAACGCAAAACCCGCCACAAGGGCGATCAAACAAATGAGCAGAATGACGAACAGGGCAAACCCGACACCCGGGGCCTGCGCCGTCTTTACCGACTGGCGTAGGGTTTTTACAACGGGGGTATCGGCTTTGGGCATCCGTGCGCTGTTTCGCGTGCCCGTGCGTGGGGTCTGCCGGGCTTTTTCTCCTTGGTTGCACGACTCTCCCAGCCGCCTTCATCAATCGAGATTTGTTCTTATTCGCTGCTTCAGCTGGTGTGCACGCCTGCCCGTAGCCGTGCGGACAGATGCATAGCGAAGCATATTTCCGGCGCCCGCGGCGGCGGACTCTGCGAATTCTTCCACCTTTCTCAGCACCTGATTTCCTAGAGTCTGTTTTAAAACCTTGCGATTGAGTGAAAAACGACGATGTAATAAAATGAGAGCATGAAGATGCATGAAATAAGCGAAAAACAATGGAAGAGGATCAAGTACAAGTTCCCACCTGAGAGGAAACCGCAAGGAGGGCGTCCAGGGAAAAGCAACCGGGAAATGCTTGACGCGATTCTATACTGGCTGAACACGGGAATTCCATGGCGGGATCTGCCGGAGCGGTTCGGCGCATGGCAAAGCATATACAGTCGGTTTCGGGTCTGGACAAAAGCCGGAGTATGGGAAAATATCCTCAGAACCCTGACTGAGCAGGATTTGGTGGACGAAACAACGCTGAGGCTGGACAGCACTACGATCAAGATTCACCAACACGCCAGTGGGCTAAAAAGGGGGATATCACGAGGAAACCGTGCGGAGCAGGGGAGGCTTGATCACGAAAGTCCATGCGGTAACGGATGGACTTGGGGATCCACTGCACTTTTTGCTCTTCAGTGGGAACCGTAATGATATCTGCGTGGCGCAGGCACTGTTGGAACCTTTTGATTTAAATGGCAAACTCATTCCGGCGGATAAAGGATATGACAGCGATATTTGTACGCTGGTTGGAAGAACAGGGCGGAATCGTGGTGTTTCCCAGCCATATCACTGCCAAACACCCCAAGAAAACAGACTGGCACACGTACAAAGAGCGTCATCTGGTGGAAAACCTTTTCCTCAAGCTGAAAAACAACCGCCGTTTTGCCACCAGGCATGAGAAGAAAGCACTCTATTTTCACGCTGTTGTCTGTCTTACCTGTTGTAGCCTTGTTTGGTTGCTTTGATGGTTTTAAAACAGACTCTAGCGCGGTGAGCAGTTTTTCTCTGGCGTTGGCAGGAGTTTTGACTGCAATTTTGTTTCCCGATTCTATTCCTCTGCTATATAAAACCAATATATTCTTGCAGAATTTGAATATTTCCCTTAGTAAATCTATAAAGGCTGACAGACAAGCTGATTGAAGCTGTCGACCCAAATTTCAGCGCACTGGGTTCGATAGGTCAGTAGATTTTGGTCCGTTTGGAGATACAGAAAAAGTGCTGTACTCTTCGTCGTCAGTTCCTGTGTTACAAAAGACTCCATTAGTTTTTTGTTGTCCCCAATACAGTACTAGGGCGGAGGGAATACAGAGGCATTATACATTTCCCAGATGTGCTGTCCAATCCTTTCTACAACTTGCTATTTACATTTGAGCCTTTGCAGATATTCACCATATTCTGCAAGGGCATTTTATTTTGTCCCCAATTTTCCTTCTAAATAGCGTATCTGCCGAGAGGCAGTACAAAAAGGCCGAATTTCATTGCAAAGCCGACTATAAGGAGATAAGGAGGAAACGAAATGTTAAAATCGAACGCTTTTTCCAAAACACAGCAGCGAATGGTCAGTGCAATGTCAGTGCCATACACATTGTATGCCCCCCTGCATCACCGGGTTGTACACACGGATAAGGCATTCGGCCATATCAGGAAAACAGGCAGCAAGTATGTACTTGTAGATGCAGTTTTTACCGTGATATTCTTTAAACGTAGTATAAGGAAGGGACACAAAATCCGTGACGGGCGTTTTAATCTTATCAACAGACGCTTTCAGAAAGGTGGTGATCTGTTGTGACTGCAAAGGAATACGTTGTCCGCCAAGTGGAGGGTTATACACAGCTTCGCAATGATATTACTACTCTTGAATTCGAGTTGAAATCTCTGGCACCCTTCGATGAACTTCAGACAGATGACTTGATTGAAACCCTAACTTTTTCTCATCCTACTGAATCGCCTGTGCAGGAGAGTCGTATCTCTGATAAGACTGCAGCAATTGCCTTGTCCTATCACACGATTGGACTCGAGCAGACCAGAGATACCAGACTTCGCATCGCCTCACAACTAGAAGTCTATCAAATGCTGGCAAATCGGCTAGATACTTATCTTTGCGCACTGTATCCCGAGGATGCTGCTGTTTTGAAGAAACATTATTTTGACGGTCTTTCCTGGCAAGGTATTGCGGATGCGGAGCAGCATTGTATCCGAACGGTCATCAAGCGTCGAAATCGAGGTATGAAGCGATTGACCGAACTGTATGACCGCCTTGCTCGACTTGGAGCTTTGCCCGGCGTTGAACCATCTATGTAAGATGTCCAAATTTGGACACCTTATAAAAAAGGGAGTAATTTTCGATGTCGGTGACATCTGAAAATTACTCCCTTTTTGGTGGAGCCTCTGGGGCTCGAACCCAGGCCTGGTCGGTTATGAGCTATCGCGTCTTTCGCACGCATAATTGACCAGGTTTTCCTATCATGAATCGCGATTCCTCTTAAATATAATTCTACTTGTCTCACATTACGGCACAATTGTGTCATGATGATTTTACTATTATATCTACATAAATATATTATATTTTTATACTTTAAGACAAGGCCACATCAGTAAACTTTGCTGCGTATGGCTTTTTATTTTGCAACAGATTACATGCGCAAGACAAACTATTTTATGGAGGGATTATCAGTGAGCCACCCAATAGACCCCGTTCCAATTCACCTCAAGGTTGCACTGACACTCAAAGAAGCCGCCGAGTACAGCAACATTGGAATCAATAAAATTGACTATATGCTGCGGCAACCCAATTGCCCGTTTGTTCTTTATGTAGGGACTAAAAAACTCGTCAAACGTAAGGAGTTTGAAGCCTTTATCAGCAAAAAATTGATTCTTTAAATAGAACTATACTGCCATATAGCTTGTATTCTCTTGAGAAAAAGGCCCATTTATGATAAAATCAGTTTGTTGTATTGGCTCTTTTTCTCATGTCAGAAAAGGAGTTCAGCAAATGGGGAAAAATCTGAAAGGTAAAGAATGCGGAAATGGCATTTGTCAAAGAAAGGATGGTAGGTACTGCGCAAGGTTCGTAGATCGAAATGGTAAGCGCCGCTATCATTATTTTACATCGCTTCCAGAGGCTCGGAATTGGCTTGCAGATGCACAGTATGAGAATCGGCACGGAACTGTCCTTGCATCCTCTGATATGACGGTTGATGCATGGTATCAATACTGGTCCGAGACGATTATCGCAGGTTTGGCACCGAATACGCTCCGAAATTATCGTGATCGATATATCCATAATATTCAGCCGGTAATAGGCAGTATGCTGCTGGCGGATGTGAAACAATTCCATTGCAAAATGGTGCTAAACAATATGGAAGATGCCTATGCGGGTTCCACAATTATGCAGGCGTATATCGCGATGGGGACCATGTTCAAATCAGCACTCATGAACGACTTGATTCCGAAGCATCCCATGAATGGTGTCAGATGCACAAAGCCGATTCGTGCTTCAGATGACATCCGTTTCCTCACAATTGAGGAGCAGAAAAAGTTCCTAGAGGTGGCAAAACGCTCCCACAATTATCTCCAGTACGCATTATTGCTGGAAACCGGCCTTCGTACTGGAGAAATGATCGGCTTGACTTGGGATGCCATTAATTGGGAAAAACGGACTTTGACCGTTGATAAAACACTTGAGTATCGGTATCAGAATGGTTGTTGGCGGGCGGGACCTCCAAAAACCAAACAAAGCTATAGGACGATTCCTTTGACCGACCGTGCATATGAAATTCTGGAGCAGATTTATGCCAGCCGTACCACTCGAAAACAGTCGCCAAAGCTTACCCAGGTTCTATTTTTTATTGATCGCCGTTCCGGTAAGCAAAGATCGCTTGTCATGAGTGATTTGGTCTTTATCAATTTCCGGACAGGCGAGCCTGCAAAAAATAGTTCTTACGATACACATTTGTACAAGCTGTGTGATGAGGCCCATATCAAACGGTTCTGCATGCATGTACTCCGTCACACATTTGCTACCCGGGCCATCGAGAGCGGCATGCAGCCGAAGGTTCTACAAAAACTGCTTGGACATGCAAGCATAAAAACAACAATGGATCGGTACGTGCATGTGACCGATGATTCTATGGAGAACGGCGTCCGGCAATTTGAGAAGCATCTGACGGAACAAATTGCCTAAGTGGCAGAAATGGTGTCAAAATGGTGTCAACGCTGCGATACGGTACGCTGCAACCCCTTGAAAATACTGGCTTTTTTAGGAGATGTGAGGAAAAATGAAATTAGGAATCGTAGGCCTGCCGAACGTCGGCAAGAGCACGCTGTTCAACGCCATCACCAGCACCAAAAATGCCGCTGCGGCGAACTATCCGTTCTGCACCATCGACCCGAATACCGGCGTCGTGCCCGTGCCGGACGCCCGGCTGGACAAGCTGGCTGAAATTTGGGATACCAATAAAAAAACGCCCGCCATCGTGGAATTTGTGGATATCGCCGGTTTGGTGAAGGGTGCGTCCAAAGGCGAGGGACTGGGCAATAAATTTTTGGGCAACATCCGCGAATGCGACGCCATCGTGCATGTGGTGCGCTGCTTTGAAGGCACGGACATTGTGCATGTGGAAGGCAATGTGGACCCGGTGCGGGACATTGAGACCATTGATACAGAGCTGATCCTGAGCGACCTGGAGGTCGTTTCCAACCGTGCGGCGCGTATGGCCAAGGCGGGCAAGACCGGCGACAAAAAGGCGCTGGCCAGCGCCGCATGGCTGAGCGCGCTGGAGGAGCATCTGGGCGCGGGCAAAAATGCGCGCACCTTCCCGCTGGACGAGGCCGACGAGGACCAGGTGCTGCAGATGCGCGAAATGGGCCTGTTGACGGCAAAGCCTGTCATCTATGCGGCCAATATGAGCGAGGACGATCTGATGGAGGGAATGCTGGGCAATCCGCATTACCAGACCGTGAAAAAGCTGGCCCTGGACGAAGGCGCGGAGTGCATCCCCATTTGTGCCAAAACCGAGGAGGATATCGCGGATTACACGCCCGAGGAGAAAAAGGAATTCCTGGCGGAGATGGGCATTGAGGCCACGGGCCTGGACAACCTCATCAAGGCCAGCTACGGCCTGCTGGGACTTATCAGCTTTTTGACGGACGGTAAAAAGGAATGCCGCGCCTGGACCATCCGCCGCGGTACCAAGGCCCCTCAGGCCGCAGGGAAGATTCATTCCGATTTTGAGCGCGGCTTCATCCGCGCCAGCGTGGTGAAATACGACGACCTCGCCGCCTGCGGTTACAGCATGGCCAACGTGAAGGCCAAGGGCCTGCAGCGCACCGAGGGCAAGGAATATGTGGTGCAGGACGGGGACATCATTGAGTTCCTGTTCAATGTGTGAGGAGGCGCCGCTATGGAAAAGATCATCGGCCTGATGGGTGCCATGCGGGAAGAAATTGCGCTTTTGTGTGAGCGTATGACAGACAAGGGGGAGGAAACCGTTGCGGGCGTGACGTTTTACACAGGCCTGCTGCAGGGACGCCATGTGGCGCTTTGCTGCGCGGGCATCGGCAAGGTAAACGCGGCCTGCGCGGCGCAGCTTCTCATTGCAAGATTCGGCGCAAAAGCGCTGGTATTTTCGGGCATTGCGGGCAATATGACGGATAAGATCGGCGTGGGCGACGTTGTCATCGGCGGCACGCTGGTGTACCATGACGCAGACCGTGAAATGATTTCAGATACGTTCCCGTATTTGAAGGAGTTTGCGGCAGACCCTGTGCTTGTGGCCGCCGCCGAGCAGGCCTGCACGGATGCGGGCGTAAAATATATTGTCGGCAAGATCGCCACAGGCGACACCTTTGTGGGCGACAGCGCCACCAAAAACGCCATTGCGGCTGATTGTGCGCCGGACTGTGTGGAGATGGAGGGCGCGGCCGTGGCCCACGTGGCGGCAAAATACGGTGTTCCCTGCGTGGTGTTGCGCGCCATGAGCGACAATGCCGACGAAGAAGCTTATGACACGCTGGTGGTGAAGGAATTCGATATTACGGAATACTGCACTACGGCGGCGCGTATCTGTGAGGACCTGATTTCCCGGCTCTGAATCACGGCGTGTTTTGCGGCGGCCCGTCCGCGGCAAAACGCGCCTTTTTCAAATCCAGGTAAAAGGTTTGTATGCGGTAACATTTTCTTGTAGATAATCCGGCTTTTTTCTCGTATCATAAGCACAGGGGCAAAACGCCCCGGCTGCACGCCCGCTGTGGGCTGTGCGCAAACGACAAAGAGGTGATTCCGATGCAGTGGAAAGAAGAGAACCGCGCGCTGTTCGCCGCCTGCCTGAACGGGCTGGAGGACGAGCCAATGGTGCGCGCGATGGACGCCATTCCCCAGCATGTCAAAGGCGTCAGCTGCTATGACCATTGCCTGTTCGTGGCTTATGTGGGTTTTACGCTGTGCCGCATTTTCGGGCTGGATTACCGCGCCGCTGCCCGTGCAGGGCTGTTGCACGACCTGTATCTGCAAAAATGGGAGGAGACGGACGTCGGGCGCTTCCGGCGGCTGGTCATCCATCCGCAGCTCGCGCTGGAAAATGCGCGCGCCTTCGGCCTGTCCCCCATGGAAGAGGACATCATCGGCAAGCACATGTGGCCGCTGACCGCGCCTTTGCCCTATTACAAGGAGTCCTATATGGTGAGCCTGGCGGATAAGATCTGCGCCACATTGGAGATGGCCCATCTATACGGCCCCCTGGGCGTGCGCCGAAACCTGCGTGCCTGCCGCCCCGCGCTGCTGCGCCGGGCCGTGTTGTAAAACGAACCGAAACACAGAAGCCCCGCTGCCGGCCGGCAGCGGGGCTTCTGTTGATTAGGGATTGTGAAAAAGTACGTTTTTCCCTGTTCCCTGTTGATCCGCAACAAAAACAATGGAAAATACTCAAAAATCCTTTATTGTAAAATCATAGATCTTGGGTGAAAGGAGTTTTGTGCGGGTGAAAGAGAAGCAGAGGAAAAAATTCCATTGGTGGTATATCCCTCTGGGCATCGTGCTGGTTCTGGTGCTGACGGCGGGGGGCCTTGTGCTGTGGATGCACAGCATGCTGCCCTGGCCGAACATGGTGGCCATGACCAGTAACTTCCAGATGGAGCTTTCGGACCCCATGCGGGCCTATGTCGTGGGCGGCGAGCGGGATTATTCCACACTGCCCGAGGTGCTGGCGCTGCAGGACGGAACGGGAGTGGAAACGCCGGAGGATATGGCTTTGCGCCGGGCGGAGGTGCTGGACCTGTTTGAGAAGCATGTGTATGGTGTGCTGCCGAAGAATGGCTTCGAAACGTCTTTTGAGGTTGTGGAGGAAGGCGAAGCACTGGACGGCGCGGCCCTGCGCCGTCAGGTGAAGCTCACTGTCACAACGGACAAAGGCTCCTCCGATGCACTGCTTCTGATGTATCTGCCCAATTCCGACCGGCCCGCGCCCGTTGTGGTGGGGCTAAACTTCAACGGCAACCACACGGTGCTGGACGATCCGGCCATCCTGCCCTCTTATGCCAGCGAAAAGGACGCGGCCGTGCTGGAAGAGGAACGCGGCGGAAAAGCGGAGCGTTGGGCCATTGAAGAAGCTGTGGCACGTGGTTACGGCGTGGCCACTATTTGGTGCAACGATTTTGCCCCGGATGACGCCAAGGCTTACAGCAGCCGTGTAATTTCGCTGTTTGACGAGCCGGAGTTCAAGGCCGTGGGCGCGTGGGCCTTCGGCATTATGCGCGGCGTGGATTATCTTGTGCAGGACGCGGATGTGGACGCGGCGCGCATTGCGGATATCGGTCATTCACGCCTGGGCAAGGCGGCGGTTTGGGCAGGAGCCAACGATGAACGTATCGCGCTTGTGATCTCCAACGATTCCGGGAACACGGGCGCCAGTCTCACGCGGGAAAACCGCGGCGAGACACTGAAATCCATCAATGCTCTGTTTCCCCACTGGTTCTGCACAAAATATAAGGAATATGGAGCGGACGCCGCCTCCTTGCCTGTGGACCAGCACTTGCTGCTGGCCTGCATCGCACCGCGACGGGTATATGTGGCTTGTGCGGAGGGAGACCTCTGGGCCGATCCGCAGGGCGCATGGAACAGCCTGATGGCCAGCCGCCCGGCCTTTGCGCTGTACGGGCTGGACGTACTGCCGGACGGCTGCGTGGCTGAGGGCGAAACGCAGCCCCATGCGGGCCAGGCTTGCTGGAGCGGGGCCATGGGCTATCACAACCGTGCCGGATGGCATGACGTCCAGCGCGAGGACTGGGAATTTTATTTTCAGTATATGGACGAGTATCTGAAGGCGTGAGCGCCTTCCGTCTGTAAAAATTGAAAAACAGAACTGCCGCACTGGAATTTCCGATGCGGCAGTTGTTTTTGTTCTTTCACGGCAGCCATAGGATGGTTCAGGCCGAAAATACAGCCTGCGGCTGTTTGAGTGCTTACAGAAATACGTTCAATTCTCCGGCATATTCATTTTCGGCATGCTGCAGGCGCTGAGCCAGTGCGATAGCGCCCGGGTTCGCGTCGGGTGCGTCCTTGATGGCAATGGTCATATCTGTAACGCCCACATGGCTGCCTTCAATGAGCATCTCCGCGATTTTGCGGGGAGACTTATCGTATATCGTCTGCATTTTTACACCCATTTTGGCATTCAGCTTTGTAAAAGCATTCTGGCCTTCGGCCTGTTCGCCCTCCACGGCCAGCATTGCATTGGCCCGTTTGGAAAGATCCTCGTATGTGGCCAGCTGGCGGTTCAGGTGTATCTTCAGGCGTTCGTCATCGGTGATGCCCAAAAGCTGAGTGACGGTATTTTTGCCCATCTCGGCATTCTTTACGACCTCGTTGAGCAATAGAACAGTTTGATCGTCCATGGTGTTCCACTCCTTTTAAAACTAGGGTGCGCCGCCGTCGGGAAGAATATGCACTTCGAAAAAAGGCAGATCATGGAGAAAGGATGCATTGGAATTGCAATCGAAGGCTAAACAGAAAAAATTTCACGAACATAAGAAAGGGCATATGAAGGGACTGATTTTGCAAAAAGCAAAAAAATTTCCAGGAAATTCGTCAATATGACGATAATATAGTTATATTTTTGTCAATTATGTACACGGCCTGCTGGGCGGGTTTTCAGATACATTGTGAAAAAAACATCATTTTATAAGGGTACACAGCTTTGGCAAAGAACAGAAAGTTTGTGCAATATCACAATAATAAAGCTATTGATTTATGCAAAATGACGGCATATAATAAAAATGTCCCAAGGGAAAGGGGACACCGAAGCCGTCCGATTGAGGGACGGGAAATTTTAGAGATACCTTTAAAGGAGGGTACTGTTATGAAAAAGAATTTTCTGAACTATCTTGTAAAAGCGTGTGCTGCATACGAGTACTCCATGGGCTGGGATGTCACATACATGCGTTACGAGAAAGGCTGCTGAGAGCAGTGCGGGAAACACGATGAAAAAACAGGGCCGCGCTTTGGGCGGTCTATCATAAGGAAGCTGACACCCGCTGACAAAGTTGTTTTTCGGCGGGTGTTGTTTTATAATAAATTGACCAACGACTCGGGTTCTCGAGAGGACAGCATTGTTATGATAGGGTTAAAAAGCGGAACGGTAAAGTTGGTGCAGCATCAAGAGGAATGGCATGAAAATGCTGAAAATGTAATCAGCGTATTAAAGCAACTCTTGGGAGATACTGCACTTGATATTCAGCATGTGGGAAGTACGGCCATTTGCTCAATTCACGCAAAGCCGATTATTGATATTGCCGTTGCTGTCCACGACATAAAGGATATATTGCCTTATATTGAAGTCCTGAAACAGCATAATATTTTTTTCCATGAAGGAGCTGTTGCAGGAGAAGTATTTTTTGTAATGGAAGATGGCGATATACGAACACACCATATCCATATCGTGAAAAGGAACGGAACAGGGTGGAGTAATTATATCAGTTTCCGGGACTATCTGAACGCAAACCCTGAAAAAGTGATGATGTACGACGAGTTCAAGCGGAAATCAGCAGTGCGGTTTGCAGACGACCGGAAGCGCTATACCGCAAGCAAACAAGAAATCATAGGCCAACTGTTGTCGGAAGCCAATATGTAGAAATTGCAATCGGCAAATGAAGCGTCCGGTTACCGTTTTTTCCACGGGCACTTTCCCCGAAAGCATCATAGTGGGCTACGCAGTATGAAAGGGCAAGGCAAACCATTGTGGTCTGCCTTGCCCTTAACTTCTTTACGGGATGCCGCCCATGTCAGCGGCCCTGTTTTTTTTGCTGTGCTTTAATGTCAGGCGCGGCCGTACAGTACGGCCAGCGCCGCGATCTTTTTGGCGTTGGCGGCGCAGAGCTGGCCGGGCAGCGCGCGCCACACCCAGTTCGAGCCGCCCAGCGTGGACGGCGTGTTGATGCGCGCTTCGGCCCCCAGGGCAAGATAATCCGCCAGAGGGATAATGCACAGCTCTCCGGGGCTGGCCAGCGCACCGCGCACCAGCCCGGCGGCAAAGCCCTCCTCCCGGTTCAGCCCCAGGTAAGCGGCGGCTTTCTTCCGCTGGGCCGGGGCGGCGGTCCTGTACCAGGCGGCAGCCGTGGTGTTGTCGTGTGTGCCCGTATACACCACGCAGTGTACGGGATGGTTATGGGGCAGATACTCGCTGTCTCCGGGGCCGAAAGCAAATTGCAGTACCTTCATGCCCGGGAACCCGCTCTCCGCCAACAGCTCATATACGCTGGGAAACAGCTCGCCCAAGTCCTCGGCCACGATGGGCACATCCCCCAGCGCCTGCTTCACGGCGCGAAACAGCTTCATGCCCGGGCCGCTGCGCCACTCGCCCGTTTGGGCGGTCTTCGCGCCGTAGGGGATGGCATAATAGGTGTCGAAGCCGCGGAAATGGTCGATGCGCAGAATATCGTAAAAATTCAGGGCATAGCGGATGCGCCGCACCCACCAGGCAAAGCCGGTTTTTTCGTGGTGGGCCCAGTCGTACAGCGGGTTGCCCCAAAGCTGGCCTGCGTCCGAAAATGCGTCCGGCGGGCAGCCGGCAACCTCTTTTGGGGCGCCGCAGGCATCCAGCAGAAACAGCTCCGGCGCGGCCCATACGTCCGCGCTGTCCGCCGCCACATAGATGGGGATATCCCCCATGATCTCGATACCGTTTTCCCCTGCATAGGCCTTGAGGGCGGTCCACTGGAGGCTGAACTCGTACTGGCAGAATTTCCAGAAATGGATTTCCGCCTCATGCTCGGCATACAGCTGCCGGATGGCCTCCGGCGTGTGGGAACGCACGGGCTCGGGCCACTCCAGATAGCTTTTCCCTTCATACAGGCCCTTGGCTGTCATATACAGCGCATAATCCTCCAGCCACCAGCCCTGCTCGTAGCAGAAGCGGTAGTAGTCGTCCGGGTACCAAGTGGAAAAACGGGCGAAAGCCTTGCGCAGAACACCGTACCGGCTGTGGTACAGAGCCGCGTAATCCACTGCGCCCTCGTTGGTACAGCATTCCTTTGCCCCGTACTCGCCTTTTTTCAAAAGACCTTTTTTGCGCAGGATATCGAGATCGATAAAATAGGGGTTGCCGGCGAAGGCCGAACAGCTTTGATAGGGGCTGTCCCCAAAGCCCGTAGGTGAAAGGGGGAGCATTTGCCACACTTTCTGCCCCGCCTTTTTCAGAAAATCAATGAACGCGAATGCCGGTTTGCCCAACGAGCCGATGCCGTAAGGCCCCGGCAGGCTCGCCACCGGCATCAGGATGCCGCTTTTGCGCATGGTTTCCTCCCTTGCTGCCCGGCAAGCGCCGGGCGGTTGCTCACCGCAGGCCGCGGAAAGGCTCTGTTTCAGAGCTTTGCCTCCGGCGGCCCGGTTATATGCATTATAGTACAATTTCCGGGGTTTCGGACAACGAAAAGTTGGCGCTTTTTTTAGTGCTTTTGCTGAATTTTTATGTTACAATATCCCCGATATCAAAAATCGGCCTGTTCATTGAAAGGAAAGAAAACGGCATGGCAGAGACGAGAAAGCTCTATTACGAAAACGGCGCCTGTTTACAGTTCTGCGCTACTGTGCTGAGCTGCGTGCCCACGGACGGCAATTTTGCCGTAACGCTGGACGCCACGGCATTTTACCCCGAGGGTGGAGGCCAGCCGGCGGACCGGGGAGCCCTGGGCGGTGCGCGCGTTCTGGATGTGCACGAAAAGGACGGTGTAGTGGTGCACACGGTCACAGCACCGCTGCGTGTGGGAGAGATGGTCCAAGGTGATGTGGACGGCCGCCGCAGGCTAGATCACATGCAGCAGCACACGGGCGAGCATATTGTCAGCGGCATCGTACACGCTCAGTTCGGCTACGACAATGTGGGCTTTCATATCGGCGCGCAGGATGTAACGGTGGATTTTTCCGGTCCGCTCACCGATGCGGAGTTGGCCGATGTGGAACGCGCTGCCAACTGGGTGATATGGCAGAACGCGCCCGTGACGATAGCTTGGCCCGCGCCTTCGGAGCTGGCGCAGCTGAACTACCGCAGCAAAAAGGAGCTGACGGGCGCGATACGAATCGTGACGGTAGCGAATGTGGATGTCTGTGCCTGCTGCGGCACGCATGTGGAACGCTGCGGCCAGGTGGGCAGCATCAAGCTGACGTCCGCTCAAAGCTATAAGGGCGGAACCCGCGTTACCATGCTGTGCGGTATGCGGGCGTATGAGGATCACTGTATCAAGTTTCAGAACGCCGAGGCAGTCTCCGGTCTGCTGAGCGCGAAGATCAATGAAACAGCGGCTGCCGTGCAGCGCCTGGCGGATGAAAACGCGGCGCTCAGAGCGGAAAAGGCCGCGCTGGAGACCCGTCTGTTTGCGGCGGACGCCGCCGCGTTCCGCGGCAGAAAAAATGCGCTGGTATTCGAGCCCCACCTTTCCCCCGACAGCCTGCGACGCCTGTGTACGGCACTGATGGAGCAGTGCACGGGTGTGTGCGCGGCTTTTTCGGGCACGGATGCCGGAGGCTACAAGTATGCGTTGGGCAGCGCCGGAGGGGCAGATGTGCACGCTCTGTGTAAAGAGATGAACGCCGCGCTTGGCGGCAGGGGCGGCGGCCGGGAAATGCAGCAGGGGTCGGCGGCCTGCACCCGCGGGGATATTGAGGCGTTTTTTGCGCCGCGGCTGGGGGAATAACAGCCGCAGGGGGAAGGAATGGGAAACAAAACGGCCGCGCCGTGGAATTTATCCACAGCGCGGCCGTTTTTAGCAGTCCTGAGAAAAGATGCAGGCTCAGCCTTCCAGAATGTCGCCCAGAAGGACGTCCGCCATGATCAGGCTGCGCGGCACATGGAAAGGCCCTTTGAACGTGCTGCCTTTGCACGGCGGCTCGGTGGGCTTGCCGTCCCGGCGCAGATAACCGTACCATTCGCCGCAGACGTCGTCCGCAAAACAGGTTTTGCAGTACTCCGCCGTTTTGAAAAACCATTCCAGATACTTTTCGTCCTTTGTATCCCGGTAAGCCATCAGGCTGGCGATCAGGATCTCGTTGTGGGGCCACCACAGCTTCATGTCGTGCTCATACGCCTCCGGCGGCAGGCCCTTGCAGTCGATGAAGTACAGCAGGCCGCCGTATTCCTTGTCCCAGCCCGCTTCGATGGCAAAGTTGAACACGTCTTCGGCTTTTTTGTGCAGCGCCGCGTCGCCCGTTCGGTTGGCCTCCTCCATCAGGAACCAGCTGCATTCGATGTCATGCCCGGGGTTCACCACACGTCCGGCGGTGAAGTCGCCCTGGAACTCGCCATTCACGCCCACACTCTCCAGCGTGCATTTCATCTCCGGCTTGTGGTGATACGCAAAGATGTCGTGGACGCACTCGGCCGCATACCGGTCGTACAGCGCGGCCTGCTCCGGGTCTACGCGGCGCATCACGCTGGTCATATTCAAAAAGATCATCGGGTCCGCCAGTGCGCGGCCCGTGCGCGTCTCCGCAATGGTTTTGGGGCCCATTCCCGTGGGGTCCGGCATGCCGTGGTTCAGGTCATACACCAGCTGATACGCTTTGCGCGCGCGCTCCAGATGTTCCCGCTCGCCCGTCTGGCCGTAATACTCCGCGTTGCCGATGGCGTAAAAGCCTTCTGAGAAGCAGTACCGGCGCTGGCGCAGCGGTTTGCCGTCCGCCGTTACCGTGAAGTACAGCCTGTCCCCCGCCGTGCGGTTGATGCAGTGCTCCTCCAGAAAGTCCAGGCAGGACTTTGCGGCGTCCAGCCATTCCTGCTTTTTGCCGTACACGCGGCACAGGTACGAGAACGTCCACGCACAGCGCCCCTGCATCCACACGCTTTTGTCTGTGGAAAACACCTTGCCGTCACGCGTCAGGCAGGTGTAAACGCCGCCGTGCTCTTTGTCCATGCCGTGCTCCAGCCAGAACGAGACGCAGCTCTCCAGCTCCGCGCGGACCCAGTCCCGCCATGCCTGCAGTTTTTCCCTCTCCATTTGAAAAACCTTCTTTCCTTTATTCCGGCAGCTGTCGCTTGCCGGGAATGTCAAACCGTGCGGCCCGAGCGCGGCGGATGCCAGCCGCTGCCGATGTTCGCCGCAAGATACCCCGCCCCCATCAGCCCGGCGTTGTTTCCCAGTGCCGCGGGCACGACCCGGCATCCGCGGAAGCTGGGCTTGACCATCGGTGCGGCCATCCGTTCGAGCTGACTGAGGATATACGGCTCCCCCATGATGCCGCCGCCCAGCACCACCAGAGCCGGGTCAAAAGCGTGGATCAAGGATATGATACCACAGGCGACCTCGCGAATCCATGCATCTACTTCCTTTTTTATTGTCGGATCGTTCAAATGTGCAAAAATATCCCGTCCCGTGGTGAGCGCCGGGTAAAGCGCCGTTACGCGGGCCACCAGCGCAGAGGTGCTGGCGTAGCGCTCGTAGCTCCCCGTGCCCTGCCGCGCCGGGTCCACGGCCTCAGGATGCGTGACGAGCCCCCCGAACTCCCCCGCGCTGCCCGCGCGGCCACGGTACAGCCGGCCGCCGATATACACCGCACCGCCCACGCCCGTGCCGTAGCTCACCATCAGGAAATCCTGTTCGTCCCGCGCCGCCCCGAAGGCGAATTCTCCCGCCGCCGCGGCGTTCACGTCGTTTTCCACAGCCACCGGCAGGCCCAGCTCCCCCTCCAGGATCTGCCGCGGGTTCAGCCCCGTGTAGCCGGGGATATTGTCGCTCAGGCGGATCACGCCCGTCCGGGCGTCCACCTCGCCGGCGGTGGAGACGCCCACACGCTCCACGCCCGGCGTCTGCCGCACAAGCTGCGCCACGCGGGACAGCATCGCCCGCGCCCCGCCGCCTCCGTCCGTCGGCGTTTCCTCTACGCCTGTCAGCACGCCATCCTCCAGCACGCCTGACTTGATGTATGTCCCTCCGATGTCGATACATGAGATTTTCATTTGTTCACTCCTTGCCGTTCCGGCGCAGATGCGCCGTTGCTGTAAGTCCGCATTGCGGCTTCTCCGCTCAATAAGCGCCGCAGCCCACCGGGCACCGGCTTTTTCGTGTGCGGTTCATGAACCCTGGTATGCAGGGCGTTCCCAATGCAAAAAGCCCCGGTGCAGGGCAGGGCCGCCGCCCGTGCCCTGCGTCCGGGACTGGAAGGGGGAGCGTTATAAAGCGGCAGCGCGCTCAATGGCCGCGTCTATCATCGCCGCGCATTTTTCTACCTGGGGCATATCTTCAGGCCCGAGGCCCGGCAGCGGCGCGCGCACGCCTCCCAGAATCAGGCCCTCGCGCAGGCGAAGAATTTCCTTCATTACCGCATACAGGTTACCGCGGCAGGCGCACATGGCGTAGATGATCGCATCAATATCATACTGGACGGCACAGGCTTTTTCAACCTCGCCTGTTCGCAAAAGCGCATCGGCCTTCAAAAACAGCTCCGGCATCACTGCATAGGTGCCGCCGATACCGCCGTCCGCACCCATCGTGCGCCCGCCCACAAACTGTTCATCGGGACCGTTGAACACCACGAAGCCCTCGCCGCCCGCAGCCTTGAACATCTGGATATCCTGCACCGGCATGGAAGAATTTTTTACAGCCGCGACACGGGGATTTTTGCGCATCTCCTCAAACAGGGGCATCGTCAGCGCCACACCCGCAAGCTGCGGGATATTATAAATCACAAAGTCGGTGTTGGGTGCGGCGTTGCTCATCGCGTTCCAGTAATCGGCGATGGCGTATTCCGGCAAGTGAAAGTAGATGGGCGGAATGGCTGCGATGGCGTCTACTCCCAGGCTCTCGGCATGGCGCGCCAGTTCCACGCTGTCCCGCGTGTTGTTGCACGCCACGTGTGCGATGACCGTGATGCGCCCTTTGGCTACCGCCATCACATTTTCCAACGTGCGCTTGCGGTCGTCTACGCTTTGGTAAATACATTCGCCGGATGAGCCGCCCACATAAACGCCTTTGACGCCTTTTCGAATCAGATGCTCTGCAAGCGCGCGCACCCGTTCGGGGCTCACCTCGCCCGCGTCGTCATAACAGGCATAGAACGCGGGGATGACGCCGCAATATTTTTCAGGCTCTCTCATAAAAATCGTTCCTCTCTCAATGGGGCGGCACAGGGCAAACAGCGCGCCGCCGGATATGTGCAGGCGGCCGTCATCCCTTGACGGCGCCCATGGTGATGCCCTGCGTAAAATACTTCTGGAAGCAGATGAATACTGCAACGATGGGTACTGCGCCCAATGTGGCGCCCGCCATCATCAGCCCGTAGTTCGTCGCGAACTCCGATTGCAGCCGGGCAATGCCCAGTGAGACCGTGATGGCATCGCTGCTTTTGAGCATGATGAGCTGCATAAAATAATCGTTCCAGGTATTGACGAAGGTGAAGATGGCAAGCGCCCCTACGCCGGGCTTGACGATGGGCAGCACGATATCCCAGAAGGTGCGCAGTTCGCCCGCGCCGTCGATTCTCGCGGCCTCCAGAAGCTCGGAGGGCAGAGTCTCGGAAAACTGTTTCATCAAAAATACGCCGAACGGCCAGCCGACCGTGGGAAAGATGACGGCCCATGAGGTATTGTACAGCCCGATGGCCGCCATAATGCGCACCAGGGGCACCATCACCACCTGCTTTGGCAGTGCCATGGCGCATACGAAAAGGGCAAAAATGAATTTTGCGCCCGTAAATCGCTTTTTCGCCAATGCATAGCCCGCCAGCGAAGCGGTAAAGCATGTCAGCAGCGTGGCCATGGCGGCCTGGAACACACTGTTCCACAGCCAAAGGCCCGCCGGGTTTTTAAACAGCTTGACATAGTTTGCCACCGTGGGCTCCGCAGGGAACCATTGAGGCGGCAGCTGGACCGTCGCCGTTTGCAGCTTAAACGAGCCGGTCACGATCCAATACAACGGGAAGATGAAGGTGAAAGCCAGCAGGCACAGCGCCGCCCACGCAAAAACTGTATAGGCTTTTTTATTTTTTTCCATTGCGCTTTCCCCTCCTTAATATTCCACGCCGGTGTTCATCGTTTTGAACTGCAGAACACTGAACAGCGCAATGATAATGGCCAATACCACACCTACGGCGTTTGCATACCCATAACGGTACAGCGTGAAAGCATTGGTATATAAGTAATACATCACCGTGTCGGTGGAATGCTGCGGTCCGCCGGAAGTGAGCAGTTGGATGAGTGCGAAACACTGAAAGCTGTTGATGGTGGTAATGATGGCCACATACAGTGTCGTAGGCATGACGGAGGGCCATTTGATCTTCCAGAAGGTCTGCAGCTTGGTGGCGCCGTCTACCTCGGCGGCTTCCACCAGGGATCGGTCCACGTTGCCCAATGCCGCTACGTACAGCACAATGGGCTGCCCCACCGAAGTGGTGAACAGGATGAGGATAATGCACCAGATGGCAAAACGCGCGTCGCCGAGCCACATGATATTCTGATCGATGACCCCCAGAGATTTGAGGGCCCAGTTAAAAATACCGTTATAAGCATCGAACATCCATTTCCACACGACCACGACCGCCACGGTGCCCGTGACCGCGGGCAGATAGAACACACAGCGAAAAAACGAACGCGGCGCCTCGTGCATCGGCGTGATGGCGGAAGCCACCCACAGCGAAAACGCGGTGACGGTGGGAACCGCAACTACAACGATGAGCAGCGTATTGAGCAACGCACGGTAAAATGTGGGCGTAGTGAATAGCTCTGCGTAGTTGCGCAGGCCCACGAAAGTCTCCATGGAAACCGGGGTCTTCATGGTGTAATCAAACAGGCTCGTAACAAAGCCTGTGAGCATGGGAATGATGATAAAGCAGCAGAAAAACAGCAGTGCCGGCAGCATGAAAAGATAACCGACGATGTTGTCGTGGCGGCGCAGTGCGTGGCTGCGTCCATCCGCCTTGCCCGGATTGCGGTGCGCCATAAAAAAATTCCCCCTTTTACCAGTTGAGCCGGCCCTTGAAAACGGGAGGCCGTGTGGAAAAAAATGTGCCGTTGTGCGCGGCCGCGGTATGCAGAAAGCGAACCAAACCTTTGTATGCGGTCCGGTTCGCCTTCGCACATCCGCCGCGCAGCCCCGCCGTCAGCGGGACCGCGGCGTCCGGTTTGCGGTTTATGCCATACCTGCGTTGGAATTTTCCACGTAGGCGTTTACAGCAGCGGTGACGTCGTCGCCATTGGTGACAGCCTGCAGCATGTTCCACCACTCGGTGCGCATGTTGGCAAAACCGTCCATAGTGTTGTAATACGGAGCGTAATATTTCGTCCAGCCGGACAGCAGCCTATACTCTTCATTTCCCGCATACAGGTCGCCGAAACTGGCGCGCACGGGAAATGCGCCGGTGCGCACAACGTTCTTCGGGCCCCAGGTCTCGTCGTCGCATACAAATTTGATAAACTCTTTCGCCGCGGCAGCTTTCGTGTCATCGCCGTTGTCGAACACACAGAAGCCGTTGACCAGATACTCCAGCGCGGGCACGCCGTCGTCGGAGGGGAACGGCAGGGAAAGCGTGGTGATAGCGTTCTCATCCAGCGTGGCCTGGTTCACAAGCTGCGTGGAGGTACCCCAGCAAAGTGTAAAAGAGGTGCTGCCTGTCTTGAACAGCTCGATATCGCTGCCTCCGTTGTAGGCAACGCCGTTGCCCAAAAGGCCGTCCTGAATCCACTTCTGCGCAGTTTCCAAGCCCTTGACGCCAGCTTCGCTGTTCATGGTATACTCGGTCATGTCCGCATTGGCAATTTCGGCTCCGTACAGATTGCTGATGAAGGCCCGGGTGCCCTGGTCCCCGCCCTGGCCCTGGCAGAACAGTGTGCCGGGATTCACACCGGCCTCGTGCAGAGCCTTCAGCGCTTTTTCAAAGTCCTCAGTAGTCCAGGTGCGGTCGCCCTCCTGGTTGACAAACTCAAGAGCGCCGGCTTCTTCCCACTGCTTCTGATTGATGACCATATAGAACGGAGCGGAGCTGATGGGATACATGTAGGCGGTGCCATTGCCCTTGCATGCATTGACCAGCGCGTCGTTATTCACATCTTTGACGAATTCATCGGTAAACAGATCGTCCAGAGACACCAGCTTGCCATTCTTGCCGTATTCGATGATGCGGCCCGGGGCGTCGAACAGCACGTCGGGGGCCGCATTGCCCTCGATGGCGGCCGTGATGGCGTCCGGCCCGGAGGTGAAGTCGATGGTCTCGAGGTTCACCTTGATGTTGGGATACTTTTCGTTGAACGCTTCAATGATCTTCTGCTCGTAAGTGCCGGCGGGATCATCGGCATTTTCCTGCCCAAAGGTAGGGAACGCCCACCAGGTAATCTCTGCGGTCATCTGGGTGGGGTCGTCCGACGGGGAAGCGGAAGAAGAAGCGGCCGGGGCCGACGTAGAGACGGGTGCGGAAGAGGATGTGCCGCTTGCATTACAGCCGGCAAAAATGCCGACGGACAGAACCAGCGCGAGAGCGACGGCGAACAGCTTTTTCATAGTGGTCCTCCTGTTTTTGATATATTGGGGACGGCGCGCACCGCGTACCGGTACCTGCGGGGCGCGTCCTGTCCTGCTTCGTCCTCATAGTACCATTTATGAAAAACATTTTCAATCTGCTTTTGTAATGAAAATCTTTTCGTTTTTTGTGCATCGTGCCAAATTCTTACAATTTGATGAAAAGCTCTTGTGTGTTTTCCTTTCGTATGCTTATAATTAAAGAAAGCATAAATGAAAAAGATTTTCATTTTTAAATCTGAAAAGGAGGCGCCCCGTGGAATATAAGGACGTATTGGATACGATGACGGGTGAATACAACAACCTCACGAAATCCGGGCGGAAGGCAGCGGACTACATCTTCGCGCACCGTGTGGAGGCACAGTACATGTCCATCACGGCGCTGGCGGAGGAATGCGGCGTAGCCGAGGCCACGATCTCACGGTTCTGCCGTACGCTGGGCTTTTCCGGTTACAATGATTTCAAGCTGGCCCTTGCAAAGGCCAGCGGCGCCCCGGCGGCGGATGACGAGGTCGGCATCTATGGAAAGGTCCTGCCGGAGGACAGCATTACCGACATGTGCAAAAAGCTGTATGCCACGAACGTGGCGGCCATTGGCCAGACGCTGGCGCAGATCGACGAGGAGAATGTGGGCCGGGCAGTGAAATATCTTTCCGCCGCACAGCGGGTCTACTGCTTCGGACAGGGGGGAAGCCTGGTCATTGCCATGGAGGCATGGGCGCGTTTCATTACAGCCGCACCCCAGTTCCAGTGCATCGAGGACTCCCACATGCAGGCCATGGCCGCGGCGCTCTCCACGCCGGACGATGTGATCCTGTTTTTTTCCTATTCCGGCGCGACAAAGGATATGCTGGATGTGCTGCGCCCGGCGCGCAGACGCGGCGCAAAGATCATCCTGGTGACGCATTTTGCAAAGTCGCCTGCCGCTGCGATGGCAGATGTGACCCTGCTGTGCGGCTCCAAGGAGGGGCCGCTGCAATCCGGTTCCGTGGCTGCAAAGATGGGTCTGCTGTTCATCATCGACGTACTGTTCAATGAATATTGCCGCACCAATCCCGCCCTGACGGAGGCGAACCGCGAGGCTACGGCAGGAGCCATTTCAGCAAAGCTGCTGTAAGCACAGAACGAAAGGGATGTGACTGTGATGGATTATGAAAATATCACCGAGCGCCGTATACTTGTATTTGGAGATTCAAACACGTATGGATACGACCCGGAGCGGGACGGCCGTTATGGGGAAACAGAGAGATATCCGTGCCGTATACAGGCTTTGCTGGGGCCGGGCTGGACCGTGATTGAGGAGGGCCTGCCGGGCCGTACCGCGGTGTTTGACGACCCCGTCACCGAAGGGCTGTGCGGCCTTTCCTACCTTACGCCCTGTATGATGAGCCATGCGCCCTTGGATACACTGGTGGTGATGTTGGGAACAAATGATACGAAGGAACGGTTCGGATGCAATGCCTATCTCATTGCACAGGGCATTGGACGCCTGTTGAAAAAGGCTGCCGATACCGATGCATGGCGTGATAAACCCGATATATTGGCTGTATGCCCTGCGCCTATTGTGCCCGCATACGAGAGTCTGGTCTTCCGCAACGCTTTGGGTGGCGGATGTGCGGAAAAGGCTGCCGCTCTGGCACAGGAACTGGAGCCCGTGGTTCTGCAGCTGGGTGCGCGCTTTCTGGACGCAGGGCGCGTGCCCGGCGTGGAAGTGCATCCGCTGGATGGCATACACCTGACGCGGAGCGCGCATGCGGCATTGGCCCAAGCGCTTGTAGAGGTACTGAAAACGTGATAAAATGAGGGCGGACAAGATCCGTCCTTATTTTTTGCGGCCGGCTGCGGACGTGTTATTTTTACAGCGTTTTTGTTTTGCGGACACGTCTTCATGCTGTATGATGGATCTGAAAAACGATTGGAATGAAAAAGAAACGGAGTATTCCTGTGAAACTGGACAAACTGACTGTACTGAAAATCCTGGGCATCGCGGGTGCGGCGATATTCTTTTACTGGGCCCTGCAAAACCTGTCGCTGCTGGCGGACGCGGCGGGCTGGCTGCTCAATATCCTGTGGCCGCTTCTCCTCGGCTTCTGCATGGCGTTCGTGCTGAACATCCCAATGCGTTTTTTTGAACGGCACCTTTTGAAGAATCCAAAAAACAAACGCGCGGCGGCGCTGCGCCGTCCGTTGTGCATCCTCCTTTCGCTGCTGGCCATCATTGTTATTTTGACGGCGGTGTTCGCCTTGGTGGTGCCGGAGCTGCTGAGTGCGTTCGCGGTGCTGGGAGAGGCCATCCCCGAGTTTTTGACGGCCGCGCAGAAGTGGGCGCTGGAAGGGGCCGACCGGTTCCCGCAGGCGGAGCAATGGCTGGCTTCGCTGCAGATCGACTGGAATGAAACGGGCAAAAAGCTTCTGAGCTACGTTACCGAAGGCGCGGGCAATCTGCTGGGCGGCACGGTATCGGTGCTGTCGGGCATCGTGGGCGGTGTGTTCAACGCCATCATGGCGTTCATCTTCGCGCTGTATATCCTGCTGGGCAAGGAGAAGCTGAAAAGCCAGACGGCCCGTGTGTGCGTGGCGTTTCTGCCGCGCAAATGGGCGGACAGCCTGTTCTTTGTGGCCAATATGGCCAGCCGCACGTTTGCGAAATTCGTTTCCGGCCAGTGCACGGAGGCGTGCATTCTGGGCACGCTGTGCTGGCTGGGCATGTCGCTGCTGCGGCTGCCCTATGCGCCCATGATCGGCGCGCTGGTGGGCATTACGGCGCTCATTCCCATCGTCGGCGCCTGGGTGGGCCTCATTGTGGGCGCATTCATGATCGGGATGGAGAGCCTGACGCAGGCGCTGATCTTCGTGATTTTCCTGCTGGTGCTCCAGCAGGTGGAGGGCAACCTCATTTATCCCCGTGTGGTCGGCTCCTCAGTTGGGCTTCCGCCCATCTGGGTGCTGGCCGCCGTCACGGTGGGCGGCAGCCTGTGGGGCATTGCGGGCATGCTGTTTGCGGTGCCGGTGTGCAGTATCCTGCACGCGCTGCTGCGCTTGGGCGTGCACCGCCGCCTGGAGGCGCAGGCTGCTGCCGGGGCCTCTGTGCCTGCGCCGACGCCGGAGGAGAAAATGTGACTGAACCAGAAAAGCGCCGTTCCGCCGGAACGGCGCTTTTTTCTTGCGCATATACTACAAGAATGGTATACTATAACCCATCGGCGGCCCGTCCGGGCCGGAGTTTTGGAATAAAAGAAGAAACGTGCCGCGGGAAAATCGCCCGCCGCGCGGGAGGAGGGGTTTGAATGGGCCTTTTGGCGGACGCGAAGTCCATGCTGAAAAAAGATCCGGCTGCACGCAGCCTGGCCGAAGTAATGCTGCTGTATCCGGGCTTTCACGCGCTGGTGTTCTACCGGGTGTCGCACTGGTTTTACAAGCACGGACGGTTGTTCTGTGCCCGTATGGTCAGCCAGTGGGGGCGGGGCTTCACCGGCATCGAGATCCATCCCGGGGCCACCATCGGAGACGGCCTGTTCATCGACCATGGCGCGGGTGTCGTCATCGGCGAAACGGCGGAGATCGGTAACAACGTCACTCTATACCACGGTGTTACGCTGGGGGGCACCGGAAAAGATGAGGGAAAGCGCCACCCCACCATCGGAGACAACGTGCTCATCGGCACAGGCTGCAAGGTGCTGGGGCCCATCACCATCGGTGCGAACAGCCGTATCGGAGCCAACAGTGTGGTGCTGTCCTGTATTCCCGCCAATGCCACGGCCATCGGCATTCCGGCTTGCGTGGTGCGTGTGAACGGCAGCAAGGTGGCGCGTTCCAGCGAGGAGCTGAACCAGCGGGACTATCCGGACGTGGTGCACGCGGACATCAAGGCGCTGCAGCAGCGCATCGCGGCGCTGGAGTGCGCTCTGGCGGACCCGCAGGCTGCGCCTGCAGAAAAACGGTAACAAAAAGCGCCCCGTTCATCTGGAACGGGGCGTTCTTTTGTTTTTGCACTTACCGGAGGCTTACAACGCGGGCTTCAGCAGATAGAAATACGCCAGAACCAGCGCGCCCAGCGCAATGCGGTACCAGCCGAACACCTTGAAATCATGCTTTTTCACATAGTTCATCAGGAACCGGATGCACAGCATGGAAACGGCGAACGCCACGGCGCAGCCCGTGAGAAGAATTCCCACTTCAGAGCCGGAAAAGCCGCCGCCGTCGGCCAGGAACTTGACGACCTTGACGAGACTGGCTCCCGCCATGGTGGGGACGGCCAGGAAGAACGTGAACTCGGCCGCCACCGTGCGTGAACAGCCGATGAGCATCGCGCCCAGGATCGTTGCGCCGGAACGGCTGGTTCCCGGCACCAGCGCCAGGAACTGGAACAGGCCGATGAACAGAGCCATGCGGTAATTGATCTGTCCAATGCGCCGCACCTGGGGGCGGCGCTTGCCCACGGTGCTTTCCATAAGCAGGAAGAACACGCCGTACAGGATGAGCATGGCGGAAACGACGGGCGGATTGTGCAGGTGCTCGGTCATCCAATCGTCCAGAGGCAGGCCGATGACGGCGCTGGGCACAATGGCCACCAGCACGTGGAACCACATGTCCCACACGTCCTTGCGGCAGTAGCGGTCCACCAGGCCGGACACACCGGAACCGCAGGCGTCCCGGTTGATGCGGAACGGCCACAGTTTGCTCCAGAAAATCACTACCACCGCAAGGATGGCGCCGAACTGAATGACTACATCGAACATTTCCTTAAAAGCATCCGATGTGGACATATGGATGAATTCATCGGCCAGGATCAGATGGCCGGTGCTGGAAATGGGCAGCCATTCGGTGATGCCCTCGATGACGCCCAGCAGCGCCGCGAAAAGATAATCCAGCAAAATAAGTCCCCCTTATTCCGGGCGCACAGCGTCCGTGGTGCGGGGCGCGCCCCGCCGTACAGTATATGCGTACGTCACACATCCAAGACCAGCCCCACCGGGCAGTGGTCGGACCCGTACACGTCGCTGTAAATGAGCGCGTCGCCGATTTTTTCGCGCAAACGTTCGCTGACGATGAAATAGTCGATGCGCCAGCCCGCGTTGGTCTCCCGCGCGCGGCGGAAATAGCTCCACCAGGTGTAGCGGCCCGCGGCGTCCGGATACAGCGCGCGGAAGGTATCCACAAAGCCGCTCATTAAAAGGTCGGTCATTTTCTGGCGTTCCTCATAGGAAAAGCCCGCCGAATGGATGTTCTGCTTGGGGTTTTTCAGGTCGATCTCCCGATGGGCGACGTTCAGGTCGCCGCAATAGACCACAGGTTTTTCCGTATCCAGCGCGCACAGATAAGCGCGCAGATCATCCTCCCACTGCATGCGGTAGGGCAGGCGCGCCAGTTCATTCTGGCTGTTGGGCGTATAGACGTTGACGAGGAAGAACTGCTCGAACTCCAGCGTGATGGCGCGGCCCTCGTGACTGTGCTCCTCTTTGCCGATGCCGTAGCGCACGGAGAGCGGTTCCATGCGGGTGAAAACGGCTGTGCCGGAATACCCCTTTTTCTCGGCACTGTACCAGTATTGGTGATAGCCCGGCGGCGAAAATTCGGCCTGGCCCGGCTGCATCTTCGTTTCCTGAAGGCAGACGACGTCCGCGCCGAAGCCCTCGAAGATGTCTGCGAAGCCTTTGCCGAGGATGGCCCGGAAACCATTGACATTCCACGATATCAATTTCAAAACGATATACCTCGCATATTTCTTTCAAAGTTCGGGACTTTCCGTCCCGGATATTGCACAGTATAGCACAAAATAGCCCCGCTGCATACCGGGATGCGGCGGGGCGCGCGTTATTTTCCGTTTTTTGCACGGAACGGACCGCTCATGTCAAAAAGGTGACCACAAGAATAAGCGCCGCGCACAGACCTGTGTATGCCAGCATGCCCGGCGTGCGCAGCGCACGGCCAAAGCTGTGGGCCGGGCGCTGCGCCCCCTCTCCTTCCCTGCCGTCCGCGGGTGCTGCACCGGGAAACCGCCAGCGCCTGCGCGCCGCGATCACGGCGCCCGCTGCAATGCTCACAAGCACCAGTATCCCCACGGCAGCCGTGCCCCAAATCCCTCCGTATTGTATGAAAAGGGGCGCCGCCATCGTGCCGATGGTGTTGATGGCAACATGCAGCAGGATGGTATACCGCAGCTTTCCCGTGTGGGCGTAAATGTAGCAGAAGACGGCGCCCAGCACAAAGGCATACAAAAGCTGAGACAGATTGGCGTGGAAAAGCGCGAACAGGAACGCGCCCACCAGTACATAGGTGCGGACGCCGTATCCGCCGATTTTATCGTACAGCAGCTTGCGGAACAAAAACTCCTCCCCCACGGGTGCCAGCACGCAGGCGAACAGAAACGTGGCCAGCGGGCTGCTGTTCATTTGCATCAGGGCAAGTGGGTTCTGTACCGCGCCGCCCTTAAGCATTCCCAGCAGAGCTGTGATGCCGAGGGAGACGAAATTGAACAGATACGTCACGCCCAGACACAGCACCAGCCAGCGCAGCCATCCTCCCGCCGTCAGCGCGGCGCTGCCCGCCGTGCCGGGCGTGCCGGGCACGAGTTTTTGCAGCAGCAGGATAAAAACAGGGACGGCAATGCAATACAGCGGCGCATAGGAGAGCGCCCACAGCCCACAGCCCGTCTCCAGCAGGCTGCCCAGCAGTGTCATGCCGGCCAGCTGGAGCGCCTGTGTTACCAGCATCAGCACAAAGTAGCAAAGCCCCACCCGGGACATGGTGTTTTTGAATGACAAACCGTTCTGCATCACAGATGCCCTCCTCTTTTTCAGCAGCGGCATGCGGCGCGCTTTTGACACTCCGCCGCAGAGCCGCCGCGCTGTGCTTATGCTGTCTGGCGCACGCTGCCCCGCAGCAGCAGAGCGGCGCCTGAAACCGTGGCGGCTGTAAGAAGCGCAAGCGCCAGAAGCACCCGCGCCGGACCGCCGGGGATGAATGCCAGAACGTCCACCACCGCGCCCAGCGCACGGCCCAGCAATGTGTCGCGTCCCGCACCCTCGGCCAGCCGTGTGAAGGTGTCGCCGAACAGGAAAACAGCCATATATGCCGCCCACAGCAGCCACAGCGCCCGCCGTCCCCAGCGCTGGATACATGCGCCCAGAAACAGCCCGGTGCAGGCAAGGACGAGAACTGCCGGCAAAATCACCCAGGCCCAGCGCAGTGCCTCCGGCTGCAGAAGGTCCGGCCCGTCAATGGGCATGCCGCGGAAAAGCAGCAGATACAGCCCGCGGTCCAGCAGCGTCAAAACCACTATGCCTCCGACGAGGCACAGCAGCTGCAGGCACACGGTGACGAACATCCCAAACAGAAAACGGCGCCGTGTACAGCTCATCGTCAGCGCCTGCTCGTAGCCGCAGGAGAAATAGTACAGCGCAAAAATAACGCCGAACATCACCAGCATGATCGCTGCAAATACAGTGCCAAGGGAAAAATACTCCTCCTCATGAGCGAAATACATGATACACAGGCTAAGCGCCTCGCCAAGCAGCCAGGCTCCGCCCAAAACAGCCAGCGATTGCCACAGGCTGTTCCGGTTGAGCAGGAATTCCCGTTTGATCGATTTTAACATATATGCTCACCCCTTTACCGGTATGCGGCGGCACATGAGCCAATCCAGCCAGCCCAACAGCACGGCCAAAACGATGGCGCTGCCGCCCAGCGCCCACGCATTGGAAAGAAAGCGCAGCATCGCGTCCAGCATGCCGTCCAGAGCTCCCGCCGCACCCGCGTAGCCGATGATCCCGCCGATCACCGCACATCCGCCGACGATCAGTACGAAAAATACGATCATGCCCACACGCCCAAAGCGGAGGCTGACAAAACCCAGCGCTTCACCAACGGACGCGCCGAGGAGCAGCACGGCAAACAGCCCCACCAGCATCGTACCGGTGAACAGGGCGTCCACGCCGAACATCCATTTTACTGCGAGCTGGATCAAAAGCAGGCATACGCCGATGCCTCCGGCCAGCATCACCTTGGCCGCCTGTGCTCCGGCGAAGAAGCCCCGGCGCGTAACGCCCATGGAAAGAGGCAGCGGCATGTAAGACTGGATCAGGCTGGCCTGCAGCACAAAGGGGAACATCATCCCGCAGGCGAAGGCCATGCCCAGGATACGCCAACCCGCGCTTTCAAATTCGGACAGCGGCGTGGAAACGGCGTAAAATGCAATGAACAGTGCGCCGACGCCCAACAGCGCGCCAATGAACTGCACTACCAGCAGGCTCAGATATTTTACGGTACGCAGCATCGTTATTCCCCTTCCTTATGGCCGCCCGTCAGGTAGACGAACACCTTTTGAAGCGTCACGCCGCTGATATCCACATCCAGCCCGTCTGCGCTGCGGCGCAGCGTATCCAGGCTGCCGCGCACGCAGGCCGTGCGGCTGCGGCCCAGGCCCTCTTCGTGGATGACCTGCAGCCCGGCGCAGGCGCGGGCCACGTCCTCGTCCCGGCCGGAAACATAGTGGAACTGGGCCACGAAGCTTTCGCAGTTGCCTGTCTCGATGACACGGCCGTTGTCGATAAAAATAATATCCTCAAACACGCCCGCGGCTTCCTCGATGATATGGGTGGAGATGATGAAGGTGCGTCCCGTTTCGGCGTAATCGGCCAGAAGCACATCGTAGAACTGTTCCCGCGCCACCACATCCAGGCCGGCCACCGGCTCGTCGAGAATGGTGATGGGCGCGCGGCTGGCCAGCGCCAGAACGATGGTGACCATGCTCATCATACCCTTGGAGAGCTTGTAGATCTTCTTTTTGGTGTCCAGCCCGAACATCTCGATCAGTCGTGCGGCGTACTCCTTGTCCCAGTGGGGGTAGTACAGTGCGGCGGCGCGCAGGTATTCCTTCACCTTCAGTGTGTTCTGGCCGAACAGCAGCATGGGCGAAAGCTCGCGGGAAAAGCAGATCTCGTCCAGTGCTTTCTGGTTTTCCCACACGCGCTCCCCGTTGTAGGTAACGAGGCCGGAATCGTGGGTATTCTGTGCCGTCAGAATGCTGAGCAGCGTGGTTTTGCCCGCGCCGTTGCGTCCGATGAGGCCATAGATCTTGCCTGGCTCGATGGTCAGCGAGACGCTGTGCAGCACCTCTTTTTTGTTGTAGCTTTTGACCACATCCGTGGCCTGCAATACTCCGTTCGTCATGTCCCTGTCCCTCCGTTACGTTTTGTCCGCCGCGGCCTGTTCAATCATGGCCATCAGCTCTTCCTTGCCGATGGCAAGGGTGCGCGCCTCGTCCACAAGGCTCCTCACATATGTTTCAAAAAAACTGTCTTTGCGCTTTTGGATGATTTTCTGTTTGCTGCCCGCCGCAACGAACATGCCGATCCCCCGTTTCTTGTACAAAATGCCCTCGTCTACCAACAGGTTCAGCCCTTTGGCCGCCGTGGCCGGATTGATGCTGAACGCTTTTGCAAGTTCGTTGGTGCTGGGCGCCTGTTCCTCTTCCAAAAGCAGGTCCCGCACGATGTTGTCCTCCAGCATGGCTGCGATCTGCAGATAGATGGAGGTGGAATCATTCAGGTTTCCATTCAATTGTCTGCGCTCCTTCCCTCCAAAGGTTATTTGGTTATGTGGTTCATTACTTGTGTAACTAACTATACAACACGCAAAGACGGATGTCAATCCCTCCGTCAAAAATTTTTGTTTTCCCTGCGGCAGATTTCCCGCCAAAGAAAAGCGCCGGAGCCTTCGAAAAGGCTCCGGCACAGGCGGGAACTTATTGAGCGGATGGCCTCGCATCGGGGTCGAACCGTGTGAGAAACTGGCAGTACACATAAAGGTTCTGGACCTTTGTTGCCTCATTGCCGTACTCCGTGCGGATACTGGGCTGCGTCTCCGACGGCGTGACATAAAGGCGGAACGCAATGGCGTCCTGGTCCACCGCCATGTTCTCCACGGGTGCGTAATTGAAGTTGCGGATGGCAACGTCCAGATGCTTGTACAGCAGCTGTTCGATCTCGGCGTTGGAAAAGCACCGGACGACCTCACGGCTGCCGTGCATTTCAATGATGGCTTTTACTTCCTCGAACGAGATCTCCTGTAAACGGAAACAGCCCTGATGCAGCAGGGCGAGCATGGATGCGTTGTCAAGCAGCAGCAGCGGTTTGGATACGGCCATGGTACTCTTCCTTTCTGTTTGAAAAGTGGAGGAACAGCCCTCCCTGTCTTCATAGTACCGTGCAAACACCCGAATTGTCAATTATTGTTAAATTTATATCGTCTAATAAGTTGATTATTGTAAAATATACCAAAATCAAACTGCCGTACTTGGTGGGAATGCGGAATTTACAGCCGGGCAGGATGCTCTGCCAGCCATTCCTCCAGAATTTGAGCCGCCAGCGCCACCAGCTCCGGGCAGGGGCGCTTTTTATAATATTCCGGCGTGCGCGCCTCGGCCTGCGGTGTGCCCTCGGGACGGGCCAGGCCCAGCAGCTCCCGGCAGATGATGCTGCCGTTTTCGGCCCGGAAGCGCCCGGCCAGCTCCTGGATCATCGCGTAGGTATCGGTTTTCTCCGGCCCGGCTTTGGGGTCGTTGTAGCCGCGCAGCGCGCTTGCGGCCAGCGTCATACCGCTTACCGCACCGCATACCTCCCGCATCCGTCCCATGCCTCCGCCAAAGCCGCTGGCCAGGCGTGCCGCGGCGTCTACCGAAAGGCCCATCTCCGGCGCGAACGCCCCGGCCACAGCCTGCGCGCAGTTATAGCCCTCCAGAAACAGCGCTTTCGCGCGTTGTGCTTTTTCACTCATATCCGATCAGTCCTTTACCAGGGAAAATGCAGTTACGTCGAACAGGCCGCGGTCCGTCAGGCGCAGCTCCGGTATAACGGGCAGCGCCAGAAAGGAAAGGCTGGTAAACGGGTCCACATGGTACGGGATACCCATGGCCTTTGCCCGTTCCAGAATGGCGCCCGCTCCGGCCTGTATCTCCTCCCACGGGGCGGTGCTCATCAGGCCTCCCACGCGCAGGGGCAGCGCGCCCAGTATTTTTCCGCCGCCGGCCAGCACATATCCGCCGCCGATTTCTTTCAAATGGTTGATGGCCAGCGCGAGGTCCGCGTCGTTGTCTCCCGCCGCGATGACGTTGTGGCTGTCGTGCGCCACGCTGGTGGCAATGGCTCCGCCTGTGATGCCGTAGCCCTTCAGCGGGCAAACGGCAACGCCCCCGTTTTTGCCGTGGCGTTCCACCACGCATAGTTTGGTATAAACGGCGTTGGGCCGGAAAAAGCCGTTTTCCGAAGGAACCTCCTCCACTGCGTGCCGCGTGACGATCTGGTACGGCACCATCTCAATGACATGGGCCGGGCCCGCGACAGGCAGCGCAAGGTCGGCAGGAGCCACGTTCTCAAAGTGTACCGAATGCAGCAGCGCATCGGGTACGGGGGCGGCGGCAAGGCCTGCAAAGCGCTCCTCCACGGGCCGGCCGTCCTTGTAAACCGCGCGCACGGTCATCTGCTTGAGGCTGTCCAGCAGGACAAGGTCGGCCCGATAGCCCGCGGCCACGGCGCCCAGGTCCCGCAGGCCGTATTCGCGGGCTGCGTTCCAGGTGGCCATTTTGATGGCGGTGACAGGCTTCATGCCCAGGCTGATGGCCTGGCGGACATTCCATCGCAGATGGCCGTCCCGGGCAATGTCGTCCAAATGCTTGTCGTCGGTGCAGAACAGAAAACGGTCGGCAGGCAGGTCGCTGTCCAGCAGGCCGTTTACAAGCACCGAAAGGTTTTTCGCCGCGCTGCCCTCGCGCACCAGCACAGCCAGGCCCGCGCGCAGCTTTTCGGCGGCCTCTGCAAAGGTGGTACACTCATGCTCGGTGCGGATGCCCGCGGCTGCATAGGCCTGCAGCTCTCTGCCAGAAAGGCCGGGAGCGTGGCCGTCGGCCCGCTTTCCCGCATCCGCGGCCAGCGCCAGCTTTTCCAGTACGGTTTGCCGCGCGGCCAGCACGTCGGGATAACACATCACCTCGCCCAGACCCAGTACGCGGGGATGCGCCATAAACGGGGCCATGTCTGCGGCGGTGAAATCCGCGCCGTTTGTTTCAAAGGGGGTGGCGGGCACGCTGGAGGGCAGCATCAGGTACACGTTCAGCGGCAGGTTTTCCGTTGCATCCAGCAGATATTGTACGGCCTGTGCACCGCATACGTTGACGATCTCATGCGGGTCGGCCACAATGGTGGTGGTGCCGCTGCGGGTGGCGGCCCGGGCGAATTCAAAGGGCGCGGCAAGGCTGGATTCGATGTGGATGTGCGCGTCGATGAAACCCGGACACAGGAATTTGTCCGTGCAGTCCAGTTCTGTCCGTCCCCGGTAGCTTCCCACGCCCGCAATCACGCCGCCCGCCACCGCCACGTCTGCAGTGATGATCTCCTCGGAAAAAACATTGACCACGTTGACGTTTTTGAACACGAGGTCGGCGGGGGCGCGCCCCGCCGCCACGTCGATGCATGCTTTGTCCGCTTTCATTGTCCGGCCGCCTTTCCTGTTTTTGGTTTTTACCAGTATACTACATTATATAAAAAACGAAAAGGGCTCCGGCACATTCGCGCAGGCAGGACGCTCTGCGCTTCCCCGCCCAAAAACAAAAAGCCCGCTGAAAGCGGGCTTTCGGCTCTGCATCCTGTCAAATTTTTGTACGCAGTGGTATGGCCGCGTCAGAGCGCGGCCTTGAGCCGCCGGGCCAGCCGCATCAGCAGTGTGGGATTCCGGCGGTAATAATCCGCCCACCAGGCCTTTTCGGCGCGCTTGTCATAGGGAAGACGGCTGTACGGCTGGGTGCGGGGATATGCGCGTTCATACTCGCAGTTGAGACGAGGGTCCATTTGCATGAAAACAAGCCTCCTTTTTGAGGCCGCCCGGCACCGGGCGGCACAGTTGCGTGCAGAGCGTTTTGCGGGATGTGTTATTCTATTTTATGCCCCCGACGGGGACGGTGTGAGCTTCCATTCCTTTCCGCTTTCAGTATATCATGTCCGCCAGTGAACGACAATATACCGTTTGCACGAAAGCGCGGCCATTGCTTACAGCAACCTGCCGGAACGGTTTTTCCGGCGAATACACCTGTGTGCCGCGTGCCCTCATGCTGCGGTTTTTGCCGCAGTTGTGACGAAATTGTAAAAGTTGAAAAAATTCGCGCATTTTGCCCCGCAGGGCTTGACATACTAAAAAAGTGTTGTAAAATAAATTTAGCACTCGAACAGATAGAGTGCTAAACAGCAAGAGAGGAAAGGTGGTGTGGGCGGTGCCGATGGACGATCGGAAACGGCGTGTGCTGCGGGCGATCGTAACCCTGTACGGCGCGGACGGAGAGCCGGTTGGCAGCGGTCTGCTGGCCGAACAGTTCGGACATGCGGTGTCCAGCGCCACGCTGCGCAACGAAATGGCCGCGCTGACAAAGCTGGGCCTTCTGGAGCAGCCCCACACCAGCGCCGGGCGCGTGCCCAGCGCCAAGGGCTACCGCTACTACATCGACAATCTTCTGGATACAGGCGCCCGCCTTCCCGCTGAGGAAAAACGGCAGATCGACCTTTTGTTCCGCGAGATGGACTACGACCCCGAACGTCTGGCCGAAAGCGCCGCAAGGGCTTTGGCGGACCTGACGGGCTACTGTGTCGTGGCTACAACGCCCAAAAGCGAGGACCTGTGTATCGCCCATTATGAGGTGATGCAGGTGGGCCGCTACACGGCGGCGGTGCTGGCCGTCACCAATGCGGGCGGTGTGCGCACGCGCACGGCAAAGCTGGATTTCGCGCTGCGGCCCGGCGACGCCCAGCGGCTGTCCCAAGCGCTGAACACCTACCTTACCTTCCGCAGCGCGGCCGACGTGCGCGAGGAACAGATGCGTACCGCAGCACAGAGCCTGGGCAGTGCGGTATATTACCCGGTGCTTTCGGCGGCGGTGACGCTGCTGCGGGAAGCGGGACGGCCCAATGTATATCTGGAGGGCCAGCAGAACCTGCTGAATTATGCCGAGCTTGCGGACAGCTTCCGCACGCTGATGGAATTCTTCAGCGACACAGAAGCCGTCAAGCGCTACGTCAGCCCCAAGAGCGAGCGCACCACGGTGCTGCTGGGCGACGAACTGCCCGAGTACCGCATGCCGGGCTTCTGCATCATGACGAAGCGCTATCTCGCGGGAGGCGGGCTGACGGGGGCCATCGGCATCGTAGGTCCAACGCGCATGCCCTACCGGGAAACGATCCCGCGGCTTGAATATTTCGCATTGCTGCTCGGCGAATGCATGTCGGGCAGGGTGCAGGAGGAGTAGCAACATGGCAGACACGGAAAAAGACGTGAACCGCGCGGCCGCCGCGCCGCAGGAGGAAGCGTCCGCCGCGCAGGCGGCGCCCGAGGCACCGCAGCCTGAAACGCAGGATGCAGAAAAGACGGAAAAAAAGGAAAAGCACGCAGAAGGCAAGGCGCATGCCGAGCTGGCCGCACTGAAAACCAAGCTGGAGCAGGCTGAAAAAAAGCTGGCTGAAACGAAAGACACGCTGCTGCGCACCGCCGCGGAATATGAAAACTTCCGCAAGCGCAGCGCCAGGGAGCACGATGCCGCGTTCGACAACGGCGTGAGCTTCGCGGTGAACACGCTGCTGCCCGTGCTGGACACGCTGGAGATCGCCGCCGACGCGCCCACCGCGGACGAGAGCTATAAAAAGGGCGTGACCATGACGCTGGACAAATGCCGCGAGGCGTTCGGCAAAATGGGTGTCAGCGAGATCGAGGCGCAGGGCAAGCCCTTCGACCCCGAGCTGCACGCAGCTGTGCTGCAGCAGCCCTCTACCGACGACATGCCCAGCGGCACCGTCACGCAGGTGATGCAGAAAGGTTATCTGCTCCACGACAAGGTCATCCGCCACGCGGCCGTGGCTGTGGCCGAATAGGCTGACATCTCAAAGCCGAAAGGCTTTTTGATATAAATTCAGAAATCACCACATATATTCACCGAGTTTTGATAAAAGAGGAGTCTGAGAGTTATGAGCAAGATTATTGGTATCGACCTTGGCACCACAAACAGCTGTGTTGCCGTCATCGAGGGCGGCGAGCCCGTCGTCATCGCCAACGCCGAGGGCGCGCGTACCACGCCGTCCGTCGTGGGCTTCACCAAAACAGGCGAGCGCCTGGTGGGCCAGGTGGCAAAGCGCCAGGCCATCACCAACCCCGACCGTACCATCGCTTCCATCAAGCGCCATATGGGCACGGACTATAAAGTGGACATCGACGGCAAGAAATACACCCCGCAGGAGATCAGCGCCATGATTTTGGCCAAGCTGAAAGCGGACGCCGAGAGCTATCTGGGCGAAAAGGTCACCGAGGCGGTCATCACCGTACCGGCGTACTTCAATGACAGCCAGCGCCAGGCCACCAAGGATGCCGGCGCCATCGCCGGCCTGGAGGTCAAGCGCATCATCAACGAGCCGACGGCCGCGGCTCTTGCCTACGGCGCGGACAAAGAAGACGACCAGAAGATCATGGTCTACGACCTTGGCGGCGGTACGTTCGACGTCTCCATCATCGAGATGGGCGACGGCGTCACCGAAGTGCTTGCCACTGCGGGCGATACGCATCTGGGCGGCGATGACTTTGACAACGCGATTACAAACTGGATGATTTCCGAGTTCAAGAAGGCTGAGGGTGTGGATCTGTCCAATGACAAGATGGCTCTCCAGAGACTGAAGGAAGCAGCTGAGAAGGCAAAGAAGGAGCTGTCCACAGCTACCACCACCAATATCAACCTGCCATTCATCACCGCAACGGCCGAGGGACCAAAGCATCTGGATATGAACCTGACCAGGGCTAAGTTTGACGAACTGACCCATGACCTGGTAGAGCGCACCGCCATCCCGGTACAGAACGCGCTTAAGGATGCGGGCATCACTGCTTCTGAACTGGGCAAGGTGCTGCTGGTAGGCGGTTCCACACGTATGATCGCTGCACAGGAAAAGGTAAAACAGCTGACAGGCAAGGAGCCAAGCAAGTCTCTGAACCCGGATGAGTGTGTTGCCATCGGCGCTGCTATCCAGGGCGGCAAGCTGGCTGGCGATGCAGGCGCAGGAGACATCCTTCTTCTGGATGTAACGCCTCTTTCCCTGTCCATCGAGACCATGGGCGGCGTGGCTACCAGACTGATTGAGAGGAATACCACCATTCCTACCAAGAAGAGCCAGATTTTCTCAACTGCAGCCGACAACCAGACAGCCGTGGATATCCATGTGGTACAGGGCGAGCGCC
>ERZ506950.88-NODE-88-length-82174-cov-16.277378_pt1 | contig 82174 bp, 69 predicted proteins | sample MGYA00512897_ERZ506950 | MGnify/ENA metagenome assembly ERZ506950
GCTGTTCGTCCTTGCTGTCAACAAGGGCTTATGCGCAACGTTTCGCACGGTTCTTAAAATTGTGCGCCTCATCAATGAAAAGGCGGTCAATGCCCAATTCTTCAAAGGTCACAACATCATCCTTGCGGCTGTCATCATTGAGACGCTCCAGCCGTGTTTCCAGCCCCTTGCGCGTCCGTTCCATCTGCTTGACCGTAAAGCGCGGCGTATCCCTGTCCATAAGGCCAAGCTGCGTGGTGATCTCGTCGATCTGGCGCTGGAGCATGGCCGCCTGCCGCTCCGCCGACAGCGGGATCTTCTCAAGCTGTGAATGCCCGATGATCACCGCGTCGTAGTCTCCCGTGGCAATGCGCCCGCAGAATTTTTTCCGGTTCGCGGTTTCAAAATCCACTTTCGTGGCCACAAGGATATTCGCGCCGGGATACAGCTGGAGCCATTCCGCACCCCATTGCTCCGTCAGGTGGTTTGGCACAACGACTAGGCTTTTGCTGCACAACCCCAGGCGTTTGGCCTCCATCGCCGCCGCTGCCATCGTGTAGGTCTTCCCGGCCCCGACAACGTGTGCAAGCAGCGTGTTGCCGCCGTAAAGGATGCGCGCCACGGCGTTGCGCTGGTGCTCCCGCAGCACGATCTCCGGCGACATGCCGTGAAAGGAAATATGGCTGCCGTCATACGCCCGCCCGCGCAGGCAATTGAATTTTTCGTTGTACAGCTTCACAAGGCGTTCACGGCGGGCCGGGTCTTTAAAGAGCCAGTCGCGGAACGCCTGCTTCATGGCGTCCTGCTTCTGCTGCGCCAGTATCGTCTCGTTTTTGTTCAGAACCCGTATTTCCCGGCAGGATACGGTGTCGTATTTTGTGTCGTACACCTTTACCGTGCGCATATTCAGCGACGCTTCCAGAATGTGAAATCCGTTGATGCGCTCTGTACCATATGTCTCGTTTGCTTTCACATTGGCCGCCGCGCCCTTTGCCTTGTTTGTGATGTTCCACTGGCCTGTGTATGAGACATATATCACTTCCATCACCGCTGCGGCATTCCAGGACGGCTCCAGCAGCTCCACCATGAAATCCTTCACAACATCCACCGGTATCCATGTAGCGCCCAGATGCACCTCGATGTCCCCGGCTTCAACGGGCGCGGGCTGCACCTGCTCCAGAGCGGATACATTGACTACATACGCCGCATCCGCTTCCGCCGCTTTTTGTGCCGTGTGCAGCTTTTCCCGCACATTCCCGGACAGGTATTCGTCCGCCGTCACCCAGCCGCTTTCCGGGATACCCTCCCGCACGCGCGACGGGTCTCGGAAAATAGCGCCCTGCAATGCACGGATGATCCCGTCCTGGTCCTCCGTGCGCAGGAGCTGCGCCATATATGGAAGGTCCACGCACGCGCGTTCGGAAATGGAAACAGCCAGCGCTTCGCTGGCTGTCCCCACCTCGGTCGCGGGCCTGCGCGCCTGGATGGTGCGCTTTGTGAACATGTCCGATTTGCACTTGAAGTTCCCTTCGTCATCGAACACCTCCAGCGCGCACAGAAGGAAATATCCGCTGTCGTCCCGGAATACGCCCGCGTTCCCACGGCTGTTGATGCGGCCATACCGCCGCACAAAATTGTCGTACAGCCGGTTCAGCCTGTCCTGCTCCAGCTGTACCGCCGCGTCTCCGCACCCGTCAAGCTGTACCTGCATGAGCCTGCGCGTCTGGCCGCGCAGCGCGATCAGCTCCCGCACGCGGCGCGTATTCGCCCCGTCCAGCTCCACCGCGCGCATGACGGAGTTTTCCCGGAAGTACAGCCTGCCGTCCACCTCCGTGAAGCTGTAATTGCGCACATCCGGGTCCGCGGGCAGCACCTCGATCTCCTGTTCCGCCTGTTCCAGCGGCAGCGCCGCCGGGAGCCGTGCGTCCAGCCCTTCCAGTGCGGCGTGCAGCGCCGCGCCCAGGTCCTGTCCCGGACGCGGGCGGCAAACGGAGCGGGGGCCGAACGGGCCGCTTTCCATCACCATATCGCCCAGCACCATTTCCGGATGCTCCACAAAATACTGGTTGATGGGCACGCCGTCCCCGGTCTTTCCCACATGCAGCCACGGTTCATCCCGGTCCGCCATGCGTTCGCGCTTTTGCAGGAACAGGATATCCGACGTCACCTCTGTGCCCGCGCTCTGGCGGAACGTGTCGCTGGGCAGGCGTACCGCGCCGATCAATTCGCACCGCTGGGCGATGTACCGCCGCACATTGCCTGACGCCTTGTCCAGCGTGCCGCTGGAGGTGATGAACGCGATGATGCCTCCCACCCGCACCTTGTCGATGGTCTTGCCGAAAAAGTAATCATGGATGAGCCAATGCTCCCGGTCGTACCGCGTGTCATGTACGCCGAAGCTGCCGAACGGAACATTGCCCACGGCACAGTCAAAGAAGCTGTCCGGCAGTGCCGTTTTCTCGTAGCCGCAGGCATAGATGTGCGCCGACTGGTAGAGCTGCCCTGCAATGCGCGCGGAAATATGGTCCAGCTCCACGCCGTAAAGCCCGGTGGGGTTTGTATCAAACTGCTCCGGGCGGCAGCCGAAAAACGCGCCCACACCCATGGACGGCTCCAGAATGTTTCCGCCCGTCACGCCCCAGCGTTCCAGCGCGCTGTACATAGCCCGTATCACCGTGGGCGGCGTGTAGAATGCCGTCAGTGTGGATGCGCGCGCCGCCATGTATTCCGATTCATCCAACAGGGATTTTAATTGTGCGTACTCCTGCTCCCATTCGGTTTTTTCTCCGTCAAAGGCGTCCGCAAGGCCGCCCCATCCCACATACCGCGCCAATATGCCCTGTTCCTCCGCCGTGGCCATACGGCCCTCGTCCTCGATACGGCGCAGGGTCCCGATGGCCGCGGCATTCAGCGCAAACCGCGCCTTGGGGCCGACCGGAGATGCATTCTCCGTGGGATAGCGGTAATCCAGCTTTGGCACAGGCGGGGTATCCTTCTGTACCTGTGCCGCCTGCGGCAGCTCCGCCATCCGCTGGCCGTCCTCCTGAAATGCGTCATAGGCGCTGGACACGTCCATCGTCGTATACCGCGGCTGGCCCAGCTCCGGCTCCATGTCCTTGAGAATGACCGTCCGCGACTTGAAATTGACTTCCGTGATGCTGTGCTCCCGGCCCTCGATCTCGATGATGCCGCCCCGCGGCAGCGCCTCTGCCGCACGGCACAGCCTGACCGGCTCCGGCTGGCCCGCGCCCGGCTCAAACAGCGCCGTATCCACGCCCGCGCACAGCAGCTTTTTCAAATATGCGGGCCATTGCTCTTTAAGGAAGCCCGTAACATCCACTTCGCCCAGCGGCGGCACATCGGCATGCAGCACCTTTGTGTGCAGCGCTCCCGATACAACGCGCGCGTCCTCGTCGTAAAACAAAAAATACGCATCGTTTCCGCAGCCCAGCGCGTAACGGTTGTATTGATCCTTCAGGTCCAGATAACGGTCCCCGCTGAAAGGCAGCGAAAGGTCCCGCGGGGCTTCTGTGTACACAGCCTGCCCGCCCGCCGGACCGGGCAGCAAAAGCTGCGCGTTGCGCGTGTCCGCCCGGAGCAGCGCTGCAAAGGCTTCCATGCTTTCCTTCCGCATGAGCAGCGGAAAATCCGCGTCCTCCAGGCGGACGCCGTCCCCGCTGATCTCCACGATGCGGAACGCCTTGCCGTCCTCCAGGTATACGGTGTCGTCCACAGCACAGGGACGCTGCGGGGTGGGCGGCTCGCGGGCAGCATCCCGCCGCACGGCTTTCAACTTTTGCGCCTGTTTTTCCCGCTTCCATTCTGGATATTGCTGTTCTTCCTCGTCCGTCAGGTACAGGCCGTCTTTCACAAGCCGTCCGATGCGCCGGGCCGCCTCCGGCCATTTCAAAAGCTGGTACGGTGCGTCCATACCCGTGCCGTGTATCACGGAAATGCCCGGCCTGCCGTACATGTTGTAGTCCACACTGCCGTGTGTGCCGTCCAGAAATTTCCATGTCATCCCGCCGACGCCGTATTCGTGCTTCAAAAAATCCGCGGTCTCCTTTTCCGTGTGCTTTCCCCCATACCATTCGGCAATGCGGAATTTCCCCTTCGAAAAACCGGAGCCATGGCAGAGCACCGCGTTGATCTCAGCTTCGCTGAACCCGGCCCGCGCCGTTTTCGGGGCCTCCGTTCCATCCGCTTGCTCCTCCCTCGCGTCCTCCACGATGGGAAATGCGGCGGGCGGGGCCTCGCGCCGGTATGTTTCCTGTTCAATGAGCTGCGCCGCGCGCTCCGCCACTTCCAACAGCGTGAGCGTTGTTTTCGCCCGCGCGGACAGATAACCGCCGCGCCAGAATTCCACTGTGCCGTTGCCCCGGTTGCAGTATCCGTAACGGTGGTTTCCGATGAACAGCTCCGTATATATATGTCCCATGGCGTCCGCCAGAAAGGCTTTGCGTTCCTGCATATCCATGGCGGTGCTGAAAAGGGCTTCGATATCCTGTTTTTTGCAGCCTTTTTTGTATTCCCTGTCACAGCGCAGGATATCGTCTATTTCATCCGGAGACAAAGAAACAGGACGCTCCGTGTCGGAACGCCCTGTTTCCTGTATCTCTTCTTCTGCCGGGAACAGGCTCAGCTGCCGTAGATCAGTTCCATCGCCGTTTCCTCCGCCTGCTGGCGCAGGCTGTTCATCGTCCCGGCCCAGCCAAGCGGGTCCGTCTGTTTGTCCGGCAGCTTCGTGCGCTGTACCAGACGCTCCATCGTCTGCTCCACCTGCCCGCGCACCTGACGGTCGATCTGTGCCAGATGGCTGTTCAGCGCGCCCTCCAGCAGCAGGATGTTCAGCTGACCGGGGTCGCTTTTCTCCAGATATCTGAGGCGCAGCAGGCCGTATTTGCCCGGTGCTGTCTCCGGTTCCTCCAGCATCAGATCCGGGTAGCGCACTCCGTTCCGTGTTGTATATGTCATTGTCCTGTACCTCCTTTGCAGCTTCAGCCGCATGTGAAAATTCCTCTCTGCCTTCATTCTGCACGCCGCGGGCCGGAAATGCAAGCCTGTCGTTTTCCCTGGCCGCGCGTTCGACATCCCGCAGCACCGACGCGGCCAGACGGCTGGCATAAGTGCCCGCGAGTGCGGCCAATCCGGAGCTGTTGAAGCGCGTGATGCTTTCCAGCGCGTCCGACGTGACCGCACCCGTTCCAATGCCAACACGGACGCCCGCCATGTATGCCGCGCTGTCCGCCACGAGCTGGTGGAACTGCCGGGCCAGCGCGGCGTCGTCCTGCCCGGACCATCGGCCTTCTGCGTCCGCCGCACGCAGCATCGCCGTCAGCTGCATCGGATACAGCTCCCGCGGCGCGTTCATCACAAGCGCGTAAACGCGGTCCGCCACCACGGGTTCCCGGGAAATCCCATATTCCTGTCCCAGCCTGTCCGTCACACGCTCCAGCGCTTCAAACGGCAGGCTCCATTGCCGGAACTCCGGCGCGCCCGGCAGCGGCTGCGTTTCCCTGACGTCAAACACGTATTTGAGACGCCCGAAATGGCTGTGCGGGTCCGGCAGCGCGATGGCCTGCGCGTCCGGACGCAGGCTCCGCTTCATCCGCGTATACCACACCTCCTTCGCCGCGCACGCCGTCGCCTCCGGCTCCTGCGCGTAGATCAACACCTGCTCCGGAAAGCTGTATTTGTACAGACGCGCCGCGGCGTCCAGGAACGCCCGCCACGCCTGCCCGCTGCTCGTAATGTTGTACAGCGTTGTCCGGGACAGCTCCCGGACGGTCTGCCTGTTCACCGGCATCGCCGCTCATCTCCTGCTTTCATTTTTTACCGGGCTTCGCCCCGTTCTTTTTGGAATCTCTGCTTCGGGGTCAGCATGCGCCCCTGTTCGTCATAGCTGCACGGGTCTGCGGCCTGTGTCTGCCAGCCGAACATCGAGCCTGCCAACATCGCCTCGGCCTGGGCGCGGCTCACACCCAGCTTTTCGTTTGTCTCCAAAACGAACGCGCGGTTCTCCTCCCGTCCCATGTCTGGAATATCGGTTTTGAAAAAGCCGGTTTCTCCCTTTTTAACAAGGATGATCCCGCCCGTGCTGGGCAGGAGGTTGTAGCACTGCTCCGGCAGGGACGAGCGCAGCGGGATGACCGTGCCGCCGTTTTGCCGGAGCTGCTCCGCAAGCTGGCAGATGTGCCGGATGCCGTCCATGCCCCGGCCCAGCTCCAGATGGCAGTCGTCAATATATCTGCAGGTATGCTCGATCCGTTCCCCGTCGCTCCATGTGATCCGGACCTTATCGCCGTCCGGGATTCGGAACAACTCTTTGTAGTCCGGCGTGATGAAGCGGATACCGCGCCCGGCATTCTCCATGTGCCGGTCCAGATGCTCCGTCATATACGCGAACAAATAGAAATTGTAGTCGCCCGGATTGGCATGGCAGCGCAGCAGATAGCTGTACTGCTGTGTGTTGATCCGAAATCCGTATTCCCTGCAGTAGTTCCCGTCAAAGCCTGCGTCTGCGTGGTCGTGGCAGAAGCGCGCCATTTCACTTCTGCCGGAAAACAGGCCGCCGGGCTGCCGCAGGGTATTGACCACCCGGTCGAACTCCTGTCTGAACGCATCTGTTTTGTACCGGCCATGTCCGTCCTCCCAGGTGGTGAAAAATTCCCGGCCATTCCTGCCAAAGTCTCCGCGCAGACGTCCGATGCCGCCTGTCTGGCCCTCAAGCTGCGTGCTCTGCCTGTATGCGTACAGCCGTTCCCCCGGCTGCATCGTTTGGATTTCCAGTTCCATTACCATATCCTCCTATTTCAAATTTATTATTGATTTTAAAGATATAAAATGCTATACTTTTTTCAAGCTCTGCAGGGCTTCTTCCTCTTTTTTGAGTGAAGAATATAAGGGGGTGTTCCTATATGCGTAAGGCGTTTAGGCACCTGATTCCTTTGGTACTCGTATCTAAATTTGGGTCTTAGGAGCCGGCATTTCAGCCGTGCCCGTTTAGGTCATACTGTGCCATAACCGCAGAACGGAAACTGCGTAAGTAGTATGCATGCCACAGAAATGACAGGGCCGATTTTTCAAATCGGATCATGAGAAGCCCGGATAGTGACCTAACACGATAAAATAGGATTGTGCTGAGCCGAGCCTTCTCTGCAGCATGATGAGCAAACAAACTCCATAAAGATGCCGTGATGGTGCCCTCCATCACGGTGTTTTTATTTTTTACAGCATGTACCAGTGAAATGGTTTTTTGTATACTTCTTCTCTAAGGTTTTATTTTTCCAAAAAGAAATAGCTGAGATTTTAATGGATTATACCTTCTTCTGATTCCCCGAAAAACACATCGTTTCCGAAAATAAAAATTTTGATTCTTTTCAGCGTGCTTCTCTTTCTCCGCGTGTCTGCGCCGCCCGTGGGCGGCGCAGGGTTTCGCTTGTTTTCTTTTCCCTGCGTGCCGTCAAAAATTCTTCCAGCCGCTGTTTTTCAGCGGCCTTTTCACGCTGGTAGTCCTGCCGCAGCGCGGCGGCCTTTTCCTTTGCCCAGCCGGGCAGATGGTCCGGCTCGATGGCCCCCATTACGTCCGTGCGGCGGATATATGTATGCTCCCCGGTATATATGTTGATGCAGAACACCTTTGTGCCGTGGCTGCCGGCACGCGCGCCGTTGCCGCCCACTGCAAAATACAGCTGATGGGCCGCGTTCCAGTATTCCGGGCGCAGAACGCCGGGGCGCATTACAAGCACCTTGCCCTCGTAATCACCCGCGCGGCTGTCCCGGATGCAGTCAGCCTCCGTCAGGAGCTGCGGCGCATGGTGTTCCTGGCGCTGCGCGCGGACCTGTTCGATCTGCTTTTGCAGGCGCTGGATGAACAGCTCCCAGGCTTCTGTATATTCCGTTGTGCCTTCTATTCCGCTGAACCGGGCAAGGCCCAACTCGTAGCTCACTTCCATGTACCCCACATAGAACGGAAGCGGCGCATCCTGCTGCACCGCAAGGAATATTTCCCTGTCGCCAAGATGCACGCTGTGCGTCACCTTGTGCCCGTCCACGATGTATTCTTCCTGTTCCATTTTCCTTTACCTCTCAAAAAAGGAAAAGCGGCCGGGATCACCCAGCCGCTCGTCCTTTGGTTTTATTTTCGGGTCGCAGGGCAGCGAGTACAGCCGCCCGTCCCTTTCTTCAAATTTTTCCGGAAAGTGCAGACGCCGCGAATACCGCTGCGCCTGCTCCCGCGTCAGCCCCACAAACCGGCCCCTTCTGCTGCCGCACACGATGAACCGCCCCTGTACAAGGCCGATGCTGCCCAGCGTCCGGTTGTACGGCTTTTCTGCATCCCCTCCGTACACCGCGGCGATCACCGTATTGTCAAAGGGGAACGCTGCGGTATACTGTTCCGACTCCAAAACCGCCGTAAGGGATGCGGGTGTATTCTCTATGTCCGCCTCATAGGGCGAATACCCCGGCTCTACGATCAAAACTTTCAAATTCGCTTCACACCTCGTTTCAGACCAATAGAAAAAGGGCCTTTCGGCCCTTTTGATGAATGAAATACATTCCTACAGGATAATGCACTTCAGCTGTTTTTTCTTCTTTTGCATTCTTTTAGATATTCATATGCAACATATGCAGGACCGTTGTGCCAGAGCTTCGTTTCGTCATCGAAAAGCATTTTCGCTGTGTTTGAATTCATAAAGCTTTTCAGCACTTCTGTTTCGGGCTTCTTTTCCTGTTGCGCAATTTGACTTACGGCCATTACCGCAGTAAGCTCCATCGCTGCTTCTACCGCCGATGGAGCCTCTTTCTTTATCTGCATACTACTTTTTCGCTCCCCTCAAAAGAAATGCAGGCCAACGCGGCAGATGTCCGCAGACAGATTTGATTTTCCAGATTTTCCGGCATGAGCATCGACACACATTGTTCGTCCGCACGCATTGAGCCGACTTCTCCAAACAACCCTGCCAAATATGCTGTAATCGTCGGGTTTGTTCTGTCATTGGCCACCTTTCCAGCCAAAATGTCGTAATCCTGCCACTCAGCCGCCCAGTCAACAGATAACGTGGGACGGCGGTGTGAAGCAACGCAATGCAGCCAGGCCGCATCCGCATTTGGGAATTCATGAATTTTAATATTGATATCTGCCTGAAATATATACTTGGACACAAAACCCCATTTTGTATTCGGCTGCACATCTCCCCGGCCTGCTGCTTTTGCAACAGAACTGCGGACAAACGATACCGCCTGCTCCTGTGATGTCGTTAAATAGAAGCCACGCCCAAAATCTTTATATGGATAACACCTCTCCAGCTCTGGTTTTTCAACTGCCACATAGCTCCCATGATAAAGTGTTATTCCGGAATGTAAGATCATTTCAAATCCACACCTTTTCTTTTCAGCATCTCTGCAATTTCCTGCAGCACCGCTTCGTCGCCCTCCAAATGAAACAGCTCGTATCCATCCTCTATATATTCATACACACCGTATTTTACAAAAATCGATTGTATTTCATCATCTGAATGGCTCCAGTGGCTTGCAGCCAAACGCAGGAGCCGCGTTTGCATATACAAAATTTCTTCCTTCCGCGTCATCACCGTCACCATTCTTTCATGCAACATTCTGGGAAACACCTATATTATACCATGATGTAGCAATAACCAAAAGAGAAATTATCGCACCTGCTCTCCACGCTGGCGTGCCCAGCTTGCCAGAAGTTTTACGATAACCTTCTTTTTCTGTGCGGGCGTATAGCTTTTCGGAAAGAATTGCTCGATCTCCTTTGCCGGAAGAGTTACTTTTCCTGTATCTCTGGTCTGCGCCTTTTCCTCCCGCATGATCGCAGCAATGTCCTGTTCAGACAATCGCCCCTCCTGGCTGGCACGTTTGAGCCGCTGGGCCTGTGAAAGTGACGGTGTTACTTCCTCCGCCTGTAAAATGTCATAAAGCACGGCTTGTTCCTCCGGTCTTAAAAATGCAAGCTCATAGGCGGGATTGAATTTTATTTCGTTGCCGTCCACCATTTCAAGCAGTTCGGGAATAAGGTCGTTTATCTTGATGTATTGCTGTATCTTAGTTTTTCCCTCGCCTGCATCATCCGCTATTTTTTGTACGGAAGACAACTTCTGCCGGATTCCGGCAGAAGTTAAATCGGTCCGTTCTCCCTGCCGCTTCATAGCATCCAGCTTCATCTTATACGCCCTCGCCTTCTCGCTGGGCAGCACATTTTCACGCTGTACATTGCTGTCTACCATCAGAATAACGGCGGTATCATCATCCATGTCCCGGACAATGACGGGCATTTCCCGCATTCCCGCTTTCATGCTTGCAAACTTGCGGCGGTGTCCCGCCACGATCTCATAGCCCCCCCGCTGCGCGCGGGCGCACAAGCCCCGGCATCAACACGCCGTGCTGCGTGATGCTCTCCGCCAGCTTCTCCATTTCTTCATCATCCCATACCTGAAACGGATGCCCCGGAAAATCATGCAACTCCGAGACCGACAGCATCATAACACGCTCCTGCGTTTGTGCCTCCAGCGCCCGTCCCTAGCTGGTGCTGAACAGATCAGCGGCCTTGCAGGCCCCACCAATATGCCCGCGTCTTGGCCGGGCTGTCCGCTACCAAGGAAACGTATGCGTCACGGATGCCGCGTAGCTTGAAGAAGTCTTTTCCATGGCCCAGGTGTGTCCCCGCCAGTTAGCTGTCTCAGCCTTGTGCTTCTAAACAAAACCTACCTCGCCTCTGAAACGCAGTGTGCCGAAGCAAAAGCACTCATCCTCCGCGCCAATCCGGCGGCCCGCATCCGCTGCACACAGTTCGGACATTTTGAGCTGGAATGGCTTTCCCTGCTTGTTCCCGACGTGGATAAAGTGCTGGACTGGCTGGACACCACCCCGCAAAAGAGGTATTGTAGCTTCGCCTCTCGGTGCCGCTTGCAGCGCTGCAGAAAGGTCTCGCACAGCCTGCGGGGAAGCCTAGCGCATCAATCGCTTTGTCCGCATCCCGGAGGGATTGTTTTACGCCGACTGCACTGGGCCGTCGTACAATGGTAAGGCAGCTATATCGACGAACCTCTGCTGGGCTGACCGCTGTGTTCAAGGGAACAAATCCAAAATCAACACGCCCGGCTCTTTTCAGCGCAATACGCTCCACATGGTAAAAAACGGCCTGCTCCTCACGGGGCGGGCCGTTTCAGATATTTCCCACAGCCGCCTTCAAGGCAAAGCCGTCAGATTAATGCCATCCTGTGTAGAAATTCGGCGATTCCATCCTCCCAAGAGCTTGCGCAAACATATTTTGCCGCATCCTTGGCCGCTTTACAGGCATTTCCCATCGCAACACCGCATCCCACTGTCCGCAGAAGCTCTCTGTCATTTCCTCCGTCGCCAAATGCGATGCACGTTTTCACCGGGATTCCCTCATACCGCAGCACCTCCTGCAGACCCGTCAGCTTGTTGATTCCTTTGTGGAACACATCACACTCCGAAGGGTCATGGAAATATTCCACACAAAGATCATCCCCCAGGCCCGCAAGTTGTTCGCGCAGGTCGTCCGTGCCTTTCAGGGTCACTCCCAGCGGCTGCTCCCGGCGGTGATAATCTCCTTCCGGACAGTAACGGAACGCTGAGGGCGCAAGGCCGATCTCACCGAATACGGCCAGCATTTCCTCCCAGCCGGAATATATGTAATTAATCCGATGGAATTTCAGCATCATATGAATGCCTAGCGCACGCGCAATGCCCGCGATCCGCTCGGTCTGCTCCGCTGTGAACCGCACAAGACGGAGCGGCGCGCCGTTTTTGTCCAGCATTTCGTGTCCGTTTGCCAGAACATAATAGTCGGGCCGCACCGTTTGGATGACCTGCTTGCCTAACAGCGCGCTGGACCTTCCGGATGCGATCACGATGCGCACGCCCTGCGCCCGAAGACTTTCGATCGCTTCGGCAGTCGACTGCGGGATGCTGTGTGTTTTATAATCATACAGCGTACCGTCAACGTCAAAAACCGCCGCCTGAATCTTCTGTTTCATACAATAGCTCCTTTCCGCTGCTGCGCTTCCCTGTCGTTTCCATTCCCGTTTTTTGGGGAAAGGGCTATTATTATAGCGAATACTGGGACGTTTTTCAATTGTGTATCTCTACAAAAAAAGCACATCAAAATAGTCTTTTTGTTCAATCCTGCGGCTTCAAAAACGGTATGACAACACAGGCCCCTGCTGCAGGAGCCCGCATCGGTATTGTTTCTCTTTTCTTTGTTGAAATCTGCCTCTCTGCGTTCAGTCCGCTGAAAAGCAGCCCCAACCGAAGCCTCTGTATTCCGTCAGGAAAAACTCTGCACAGGCCGTCATCCACACGGATACACAATCCCGCTCGAAACGGAAAGTCATCTTTCCGGTGCCTACATTCACATCTGTGATATAGACCCGTGCGGCAAGCGTGCCCGCACAACTCCAAACAGCGCCCGCCTGACACCGGTACCCACGGCCGCCGGGGCGGCCGACCGTATCGATATAGTAGTGGGTTTCGGGAAAGGTCTGTTCCCGGTAGCAGCCCACGCCGAACCGGAGCTGATGCTCTCCCGTCCTGTTTTCATACCGCCAGAGGATACTGTCCTCCTCCCGCTCAAAGCACATCCAGGAAATGCCCATGGAGTTTTCCCGCATAACCGCCCTGCGGCCCCAAATCCCTTCAGGCGGCCCGCTGCTGCCGTCCGAAAACGGCAGCGGCAGCGCAAGCCTCTCCGCTGCCGGGCGCGCCTCTGATGTAAGCGCCGTACCATTCGGCTGCAGGGAGGCATAGACTGTGCGCCAAAAACAGTTCAGCAGTGCATCCGAGCCACCGCGCACCGCCTGCGTATCCCCGGTGGTAACCAGAACCAGCTCTTCCTTCGGAAGACAGACAAGGTACTGGCTCCCCATACCGCAAAAAGCAAACCCGCTGTGGCGCGTGCGCCAAATCAGATATCCGTATCCAAAGCCGGATTCCGTGCCTGTATTCTCTGCGTCCGAGTCCAACTGTCTGCCGCAGGCGGCGCGTACATACTCCTCCGGCAGCAGCCGGCGGCCTTCCCATACGCCTTTGTTCAGCAGCAGCACACCAAGCTTTGCAAGGTCCCGCGGCGTACACATGATGCCCGACGCGCCCCAGGAGAGGCCCTGCGGCATTTTCACACACCATGTCCGCGGAGAAAAACCAAGCGGTTTCAACAAACGCGGCCACATGTAAGACAGCATCGGCTCCCCCGCAAGCTTTTCCACCAGCGCCGTCAGCACAGCGGGGGAAGCCGCATTATAGCAGAAGATCGTGCCGGCGGGATGGGTCGTTTCCGCGCGAAAAAAGCTTTCTACAACATCGCCTTTCAGGCTGTCATAGCTCTCATCGCTGAACGGGGGCGCCATCCGCAGCAAATCTTCCACCGTGGTCTCCAGCACCAGAGCATCCGCATCCAAAGGCACCTTTTCCGGGAAGTAGACCGCAAGCCTGTCCCGTACCGAAAGCTTTCCCTCCCCGACCAGAAGCCCGACCGCCAGCGCCACAAAGCTTTTGCTCGCGGAATAGATGCGGTGCGGCACATCGGCCGGATACGGCTCCGCATAGTATTCCGCCAACAGCGCCCCGCGGCGCACCAGCAGAACGCTGTGCATCGGCAGCGCAAGCTCCTTCAGCCCCTCCAAAAACGCGGCGACCGCAGCCGCAGGAACGCCTTGGCTCTCCGGCGAAACGCTTGAAAACGTCATATTCTTCTCCTTTCCGACTTTTCATTGCAGAGTCTCAAAGCAATTACAGCTGCGGATACGGCCTTACGCGAATGCCCCTCCGTCTGTTTCCCGCCAACGGGTCCCCCGGCGCGTCATGATCTCGCAGCATTCGGGAATCACGACCTTGCAGTCGGACGGGGCCTCCTGTACATCCGGCACAGCGAAACAAAGCTCTTCCGAATCCTCCGTCCTGCCGCAAAGCGCCGCACGGTAGCTCCCTCTTTTTCCGATGATCACCGCCTCCCGCGTTCCCACCGGCATCACAGGCTGGTTCCAGCGCACACAGGCGCAAAGCCCTGTGCCGCTGCCTGCGATTCTGCGGGAAAGCACGGCCGGCGGGTCGAGCGGCGCATCCTGCGCACACAAAAAGGCGAGGTCCATTTTTTGGAATGTCATCGAAAGACTGGAAGAGCTTTCGAAAAACACCGCCGCCAGGCCGTGCGATACGTTGCAGATACTGGAATATGCATACGTTCCTTCCCAGACTGTTTTTGCATATTTCCAATCGATGCAGTATCTTCGGCCGCTTGGCGTGGGAGGAATCTCGCGTGCGAAGCCCAGCTTTACCGTGCCCCGGTTCTCTCCATCCAGATGCAGCGAACAGGCATAGGCCGTTTTCCCCTCTACCGCGCCGTCCCAACGCATGATCCCAAATTGGCCGCAGGGGCCTGTCAGCGCATCGTCATAAAAGTTTTCCCCGGTCGCCCATGTCTCGCCGCCGTCCCGGCTGTACGCCCCCAGCGCCCTCCGCCGCCCGTTTCTCATATAATAAAGGACCGTTCCGTCGGGTAGCTCCACCAACTGCGCCTCCAGTGTGTCATACTCTTCCTCTGTGAGCGCCGCAGAGCTCAGCCGTTTGCCGTCCACCTGCCAGCCGTCCACGGGTGAAGCCCCCCGCCGCCATGTCTGTCCGTGGTCGTCGCTGTAAATCAGCGCCGCGGCCTGGCGGTCGTGCGCGTTGAAGAAGTAGACCGGGAAAAGCAGGCGCCCCCGGTGCGGCCCGTTTTGAAGCTGGATGCCGTTGCCCGGGCCACAGCCGAAAAATTTCATCCACTCTTCCTTCGTTTCCACGTTTAGGTCCCGTACCACCTGCCAGCTTTTCCCGTCGTCATCACTTGCCAGCAGAAGCAGATGGTCTGTGGGATACAGGCGAAGCGGTGCCTGCTCCGTCCAGATGTTGCCCAGCAGCCTGCCGTCCGCATCCCACAGGTAGTCCCCTTCATCCAGATGCAGGCCTGTTTCCGCGCCATTCCTCGTGATGCACCCGTCGGGATGGGCCAGGTATTCTTCCCTGCCGTTCATCAGCACACGGCACAGTTCGCCACCTTCTTTTCGCCAGCCTGTCCCGCTGCTGACCGTAAATGTCGTCATAACCTCTGGGAATGCGTCTGTCAGCAAAAAAATGCGCCCTGTCTGCTCGTCCTGCACGGAGCAGGTATCAATCGTCTGCGCATTTTCCGGCATTGCAAGCACCGTGACCGGTTCGCTCCATGTCTCGCCGCCGTCTTCGCTGCGCCGCACGACCGTATGGATACGGTTCGGATGATCCGCTCCTCCGTAAAAACGTTGGTCGATAAACGCCAGCAGTGTATCCGCTTTTGTACGGAGCAGCGTGGGGATGCGGTATCCCCTGCTGCCCCACATGCCGCCGTCAAACAGGCGTATGGGGCGGGAGCGCCAGGTTCCCTTCGGCACTGGAACCTCCGGCGCGCACTTTGTCTGTCCGGTAAAGCCCAACAGCCATTCGTCCGGCAGCACCGTATCATAGATCCGGATAAAATCAATATCTCCGTGGAAAGGGTAATGGCGCTCCAGCATCTTCTGCGGCTCCAGAAAATCGCCCAGCATTGCTTTGCCGATGGGGGCAAGCGCCGTCAGGTCAGCGAGCACCGCTGCATCCGGGTCGCACACTGTCTGCACCTTTTCGCCGTTGTAATAAAGGGCATATCCTTCGCCCCGCCTGGCCGTCAGCGCAACGGTATTCACAAAGCCGAAATCTACGGAAACGTCCGCATGGATATCCCTTGTTTCCATCACGCAGCGGTCTCCGCTCACCCGGTGCTTAAGGAAACCGATCTGGTTGGCGTGCTTGATATACGCCGTCAGATAAGAAGCGGGATACTGGTCGGTCAAAACGGTCAGCAGCGCCATATACCCCTGCTTGCGGTAATTGCGGAATCGGATCACGATGGTCCCGTCGCCCACCGTCCCGGCCGCTCTGAGCTCCTGCGTCACATTTTGAAAATCCTTTCCCAGAATACGCGCGTTCTCGAGTTCCAGGACGGGTGTATATTTTGTCAGCTGCATTTGCTCCAGCCTCCTTTCTCACAAAAAGCCGGAGCCGGGAGTCTTTCCGCGGCTCCGGCTCGGAATGGTCGGACACGTTATTTGCAATACGTTTCAATCGCTTCATCAATCATTCGAGCGCACTGGTCCACCTTTGGCGAATCTCCGGCGGCAAGGCCCGGCAGCGGCGGACGAACACCGCCCAGCTCCAGGCCCTCGCGGCGGCGCATGATCTCCTTCATTACCGCATATAGATTCCCATGACAGCCGCACATGGCGTAAATTATGCGGTCGCAGGTATACTGTATCTTCTGTGCAAGAGAAATATTTCCGCTCCGAATGCACTCGTCCATTTTGAGGTAAAGCTCGGGCATCACACCGTATGTGCCGCCGATACCGCCGTCCGCGCCCATGCAGCGCCCGCCGACAAACTGTTCATCCGGCCCGTTGAACACGACAAAGCCTTCCCCGCCCGCGTCCTTGAACATTTGGATATCCTGAACGGGCATGGACGAATTTTTCACCGCCACGACGCGCGGGTTCTTGCGCATCTCCGCAAACAACGGCATGGTAAGCGCTACGCCCGCAAGCTGCGGAATATTGTAAATGACAAAATCAGTGTTGGGCGCCGCGGCCGAAATCGTGTTCCAATACGCGGCGATTGCATGTTCCGGCAAATGGAAATAGATGGGCGGGATGGCGGCAATGGCGTCCACGCCCTGCTCCTCTGCATGGCGTGCAAGCTCCTCGCTGTCACGGGTATTGTTGCAGGCTACATGAGCGATCACCGTAAGGCGCCCCCGTGCCTCTGCCATTACGTTTTCCAGAACCGTCTTCCGCTCGCCGACGCTTTGGTAGATGCACTCGCCCGACGAGCCGCAGACATAAACGCCTTTTACGCCCTTTTCGGCCAAATGGCGCGTCAGTGTGCGCACCCGTTCGGGGCTGATCTCCCCTGTCTCATCATAACAGGCATAGAAGGCCGGAATAACCCCCTGGTATTTCTGCACATCATTCATCTTGATAATCTCCTTTTTTCTACGCCGCCGGACGGATGCGCCAGCCTTTCTTTCCGGAAGGCCAACTCCCAGACAAGGCTGTCGAAATCATCCGACGGCTGTACCCATTCTGCGTTTAAAAAATGGTTGCGTTCTGTAAACCGCCAGTAGCCCGCGCTGCCGCGCGGTGCAAAGGTGAACGCCCAATTTCCGTCATGCACCGTTACCGGCCCAAGCGCGTAATGTTCCTTTCCGTCAAACTGCCCAAGCCTTTGGCCGTTCACCCACACGCCGTCCACCCGTGAAAAGTGTTCGGTGAATATCAGATCCAGCTTCATGGCCGCAGCCCCGCGGCAGAATCCACGCGGCCGATATGTAAGCAGCAGTCCGTCCGCCTCTTCCCGCACCGTTTTTCGGCCGTCATCCGGGAAGTTTGCCGCGCCCAGCCGCAACCCCAGGTTCGGGTAATCGTTCAGCTCGCCGATATAACGCGATTCGTCACGAACCAGCTTTGTGAAAAAGGCCTTCGTATCTCCACTCTTTTGGTAAAGCACGCGCAAAGCCGGGCACGCCATGCCGTTTTCAAACTCCCGATCCAGCCAGGAGAGAACGAGGCCTTCCTCCTGTTCCGTCACAAGTGTCACCTTACCGGGGGAATAATCACACTGCACGTCTTCTCCCACGTCCTTTTTGCAACTCACATCCCAGGAGCCGTCCGTTTGCGCATGCTCGGCAAACCGCCGCGGCAGCCTTCCCCGACGCCATGCAGACAGGTCTTCGGGTGCGCACCGGTAGGCAAAGGACGAAAAGTACAGTGCATACATACGCATTCCATCCAGCGAGCCGTGGGGCACGATGGTACCCGCATACCGGGAATCCCACAGCGTGTCCTGAAAAGTGAACCACGCCTCGCTGTCCAAAAGCCTCCGGACACAGGCCAATACCGCCTGAAAATGCCCGCAAAGCTCGCTTGTATAGCCTCGGGAGTATACGCCCGTCAGCTCCAGCAGGCCGGACTGGCAGTGCCGCAGCACACCGCTCCAAGTGAACCGCTCCAGGTACGCGGCCGCCTTGCGGCATTCTTCCTCCAGAGGCAGCGTCTGAAGCTCTGCCAGTGCCGCAAGCTGGAGCGCCGTGTAAAAGGGCGAAAGGAACTCATCCGGCAGGCTTTGTTCCCGCGTGCGGCGCCCCAGTGCAGTCAGAGCAGAGCTGGCCAGCGGAGCGCCGTTGTTTTCCCCGGATACCGCTCCGTACCCCAGCACCGAGACAGCGGCCAGCAGTGCGAAGCTGTTCCACTTGCTCTTTTTCAGCTCCGCGCACCAGCCCGCCTGCCCCTGCCGAAGAAAAGACAGAAGCTTTTCCCGCGCCCCGGCGGACAGCATATCGCCATGCTCCGTCAGGAGCTGCACCGCAGGCAGCCCACTGTAAGGACAGGCATGCCAGTTCGCATTCTCCAGCACCGCATTCCCCACTGCCCGGTATTCCGGTGTCCCGGTTCCAAACAGAATACAGGCATAGTACAGATCGTCCCGAAGCCCTTCTACATTTTTGTATTCTGTCTCGCGCAGAAACGCCGTCCGGCACTGTTCATAATCCTGTGCAAAAGAAAGCATGCCATCTCCTCCCGTCTCAGCCATCCAGCACCTTGACGACAATCTTTTTTACTTCGGCGGGGCCGGACGCACACAGCTTCGGACAGTGGGCGTCCTCGGGAAACACGATCAGAAAATCTCCGGGCCGCAGCGTACAGACGCTGCCGAACGCACCCTCGAAGCCAATAAAATCCTCTTCTTCCCGGCTTTCGGTCTGTCGCAGCAGAGCCACGTCCGCCACACCGACCCGTTCCTCGCCCTCCAGCACAATATGGATATCGGTATAGGCCCGATGCGCTTCTGTGACACTTTCCTGGGCTGTTTTATAATCGAAACGGTTCACAAAGAGCGCTTCTCCATCCAGCACGGTCTTGCCCGCGGGAAGGGCCGTAAGATTCTGTGTTTTCAAAAAATCCAGCGCCTTGTCAAGACGGGCGCTCAGGCCCCTGTACCGGTCCAGACGGTCCAGTCTGCCGTAGATCATATGGCTCCCCTCTTTTCCGTTACAGCGCCGGCGCGCCTTCGTAATAGCGCTCCGCCTGCTGCACAATCTCGCCGCGCAGCGCGTACAGCTTCGTTTTATGGAACCGGAATATCAGGCACACCGTCGCAATCTCCAGGTCCATCAGCTCTCTGCCGCGGAACTGTACGCGGGTATAACCGTCGGCCTCCGGTGTAAGTTCGCAGTCCTCAAAGCCAAAGCCTTCGTACGGTTCATCCTTCCAGCTCGGAGCCAGCGCTACGCTCCACTCGCCGCCGTCCTCCACATCGGCCAAAACAGAAAGGTAATTCCCGTAGATGTTGAAGCGGCTGGTGGGAAGCGTGGCAGGCCGATTTGCCTCCCGCTGCTGATACCACGCGAATTTATCCTTGGGCAGAAAGCCGCGCGCAAATGAAGTTTCTCTGAAGTTTGTATGCCTTCCGTTGCCGCCCATGTAATAGAAGCACAGCTTGTCTCCCATATCGATGGGAGCCGCGGCGTAAATACAGCCGCAGTCGAATGCTCCGGTGGGGTATTTCCCTGCACCCCGTGGGATGATGTACTGGTACGGTGCGGCCCGGTCGAACTTGTCGGAGGTCGAAGCATAAGTCAGCTCGCAGTCCACAGTGTCGAAGTTTTCCGCGGAGCGGTCTCCCTCGTGGAACATTGAGGCCAGCCCCAGGTAAAGCCCGTCATACCAGAACACCGGCATGGAGTAGACCTGCGATTCAAAGCCGTCGCCGCGCAGGATTTCCCGCGGTTCGCTCCAGTTGATAAAATCGCGGCTGGAGCAGATGGCGGAGATACGCACTCCGTTTTTCCATGTGCGGGTGATGACCTTGAACAGACCGTCCACCTTGTCACGGAAGGGGAAGTTGTGGGAGTCCGCAGGCGGGTTCCAGCGTGGCCACTGAATCATTTCGCCCCAGTGCACGCCGTCCTCTGAAAAATTAACGGCCATATAGGTCCGGTGGCCCGGATACTCAACCTTTGTGACCATTTTATAACGCTTTGCCGGATCGGTCTCTTCCTTGTCCAGGAATACGCCCGTACCGTGGGCATAGCGGAAGAGCAGGTTGTTTTCAAAGCTGCCTTCAAAATCCACAAACCCAAGGTTCGGTTTCTCCCAATGTACGCCGTCGTCGCTCTCGGCATATCCAAGGGAGGCGATGCGTGTGGGCGACGGGCGGTAATCCCGCCGGGTGCGCTCTTCGCGGGAGGCGGAAGCAGAATCCTTGTCTTTGGAGCATAGCGTGTAATAGCAGCGGTATTTTTTGTATTTTTCGTCATAAATAACATTCGGATATGCGTTGTCGTACCGCGGCTCCCATTTGCGGGGGGGATCGCTGAAAAAGTCCTCGTAGAACAGGGGATTGTTTTCCGTATCCTTTTCGATCTGCGCGACCACCAGCTTCAGGTTATCCATTCCCTGGGGCTGCAGAACGCCCCGGTTGAGCAACAAATACTTATCCATAATACAGCACTCTCCTATTAAATTCGGCAGGCGCGGCTTACGCCTCCTGCTTGCCGTACAGATGACAGGCGGCCATGTGGCTGCTATCCTTGTAGTGAACCAGAGCCGGATCCACCTTTTTACAGATATCCATACAGTGGGGGCAGCGCGGATGAAACGCGCAGCCGGACGGCTTGTTGATGGGACTCGGCACTTCACCCTGCAGCACGATGCGCTTTTTCTCCTGATGTATCTTAGGCACCGGGATCGCGGAAAGCAGCGCCTGCGCATACGGATGGAGCGGGGTGTCGTAGAGCGAGCGCGAATCCGCAATCTCCACGATTTTGCCCAAATACATCACCACGATGCGGTTGCTCATATACTGCACAACAGAAAGGTCGTGCGCAATGAACAGATAGGTCAGGTTCAAATCCTTTTGAATCTTTTTCATCAGATTCAGCACCTGCGCCTGAATGGATACGTCCAGCGCCGACACCGGCTCATCGCAGATCAGCACCTCTGGGCGCACCTCCAGCGCACGCGCGATACACAGGCGCTGCCGTTGTCCGCCGGAAAATTCGTGGGGGTAACGCAGGAGGTAATCCGGCTGGATGTTCACCATCTTCAGCACGTCCTCCATAATTTTTTCCCGCTCCTCCCTGCTGCTGACGCCATGCACCTTCAGCGGCTCTTCAAAGGCGGTATAAATCTTTTTCAGCGGATTGAGGGCCGAATATGGGTCCTGAAAGACCATCTGCACTTTTTTGCGGAATTGGAAAAGCTCCTGCGGCGTAAACTTCGTGATGTCTTTAAATTCTCCGCCGTAATTGAACAACACCTGCCCATCCGTGGGTTTGTTGAGCATCATGATCGTCTTGCCGAAGGTGGATTTTCCACAGCCGGATTCTCCCACGATGCCCAGTGTCTCGCCACGGTAAACGTCAAGGCTCACGTCATCCACAGCCTTGACGTTGCCCACCGTTTTCTTCAGCATGCCTTTTTTGATGGGGAACCACATGCGCAGATTTCGAATCTGGAAGATGGCGTCCTTATTTTTCATGTCAGACCACCTCCTGGAAGGAATCATATTTCAGGCAGCGGACGTAGTGGCCCGGAGACACCTCATAACGGGGAATATCCTTTTCCCGGCAGCGCGCATGGCAATGGGGACACCGGTCGGCAAATTCGCAACCTGCGCCAAGGTCGGCAGGGTTCGGCGTCGCGCCGGGTATGGTCTCCAGCTCCTGTCCTTCCGCCAGGCCCAACACCGGTACAGAGCGCAGCAGCGCCTCGGTATACGGGTGCGAGGGATGCTCGAAAATATCCTCCAGCGTGCCGAATTCCACCACACGGCCCATATACATCACACACACCTCGTCTGCCATCTCGGCCACAAGGCCCATGTTGTGCGTGATCAGGATAATGGACTTATGGTCGTTGATCTGCAGGGACTTCATCAACTCCATGATCTGCGCCTGGATCGTCACATCCAAAGCAGTCGTCGGCTCATCCGCGATGATAACGTCCGGATTGCAGATCATCGCAATGGCAATCACAACACGCTGCTTCATGCCGCCGGAAAACTGGTGCGGATAGTCGTTCATGCGGCGTATCGGATCGGGAATGCCCAGCTTTTTGAACATATCCAGCACATGCGCCCTCGCCTCGGCTTTTTTCATGCCGGTGTGCTGTATCAGTCCCTCTGCCACCTGATCCCCTACCTTATACACGGGGTTCAAAGAGGACATCGGGTCCTGGAACACCATCCCGATCTCCGCACCACGCAAACGGCGCATATCGGGGCCATAAGGCTTCATCTCGTCCAGCCGGTACTCCCTGCCGTCCTTTGCCGAACGATAGATCACATGCTCCGCTTTTACAACGGCATTTTTCGCCATCAGCTTTACAATGGAATGCACCGTCACGCTTTTGCCGCAGCCGGATTCGCCTACGACGGCCAAGGTCGTGCCGCGGCGCAGCCGCAGAGAGACATCCTTGATGATACGCACTTCTTTCCGGTCGGAGACAAAGCTGGTATTTAGATTTTTCACATCAAGAACAAAATCCTGTTTTTCCATCACTCTACCTCCTTCACTTATTGCTGCTTCGGATCAAGCACGTCGCGCAGCCCGTCGCCAAAGAAATTGATTGCCAGCACGAACACCGAGATTACAACGCCCGGCACCGCCCACAGCCACCAGTAATTTGTGACGACCTCAATGGATTTCGCTGCATTGAGAATATTGCCCCATGTTGGAACAGAGGACGGTACGCCGACGCCCAGGAAGCTGAGGCTCGCCTCGGAAAGGATGAAGCCCGCCACATTGACGGTCGTTGCCACAATGACCGGAGACAGCACGTTGGGCAAAATCTGCTTAAACATAACGGCCGCCTTGGACATGCCGAAAGCTTCGCACACCTGTACATATGTCTCTTCCCGAAGGGCAAGGAACTCGTTGCGGACCATGCGGAATGTCGTCATCCAGCCTGTGATGGAAAATACAAGGATCAGGTTTCCAACGCCCTGCCCCAGAATGGAAACCAGAATCATGATGAGGATCATCTCCGGGAAGGTCTGGAACAATTCAGAAGCGCGTATCAGCAGCGCGTCCGTCTTGCCGCCAAAGTAGCCGGCAATACTGCCCAGCACCATTCCGATGAGCGAGCCGCTCAACGCGCCCACTACGCCCACGAACACCGAAACGCGCCCGCCGTACAGCACGCGGGAAAACACGTCCCGCCCCAGCTTATCTGTCCCGAGGATATGCGCGGCGCTCGGCGCCTGCGACATCTCCCCAAGGCTTATCTCGTTGGGGTCGTAACTTGTCAGAACCGGCGCCAGAACCGACGCCGCAACAATGATCACAACAAAAGCCAACCCAAGCATCGCCAGCTTGTTGTTGACGAATTTTCGGATATTTTTGCGCAAGAGGCTCGACGCCTGTTTTTTGTTCGCCTCTTTCAGGCTTACCGCCTGTTTACTCATAAGCTTGCCGCCTCCCTTCTCTTTACTTATCCAGCCTGACGCGCGGGTCAAGCGCAGCCGTGATCACGTCAACCAGGAAACTTGCCGCCAGCATTGCGGCCGCGACAAGCAGCGTCGTCACCATGATAACGGGGTAATCGCCGGAAACGACAGACTGTGTGATGATTGAGCCGATCCCCGGCCAGCCGAATACCGATTCAATCACGACAGAGCCGCCGATCAGCATCGGCAGGCGGAAGCACAGGATTACCAGCACCGGGCGCATTGCGTTGCGGAAGCCATGCTTCAGATAGACCTTCCATTCCGGCAGTCCCTTGGAACGCGCGGTTTTGATGTAATCGCTGTTGAGCACGTCCAGCATGGTGTTGCGGGCATAGCGCATCAGCACGGCGCACATGGCCAGAGTCATCGTTGCGACGGGCAGCACAAAATGCACGAACCGGTCCACAAAACCCCCGCCACCCGGTGAAACGCGGCCGCTGACAGGGAACCAACCCAGTTTGATGGCAAAAAACTGCACGATACAGATGCCGAAGAAGAATTGCGGGATGGACTGGCCCAAAACGGCAAAGATTCTTCCCGCGTAATCCACAATGCCGTTTTGCCGGATGGCGGAAATGATACCAATGCTGATTCCCAGCAACGAAGACAGAATAAGCGCAGCCAGAGCCAGCTCAAAGGTAGCAGGCAGCCGCGTAGCCAAAAGCGATGAGATCGAGCTTCCATTTACAATGCTGTATCCCAGATTTCCTGTCACAATATCCCTAATCCAGTGAAAATAGCGCACGATAAAGGGATCGTTGAGGCCCAGACTTTCACGGAGAAGCTCGATGTTTTCGGCATTTGCCGCCATATCCGGTGTGATCATATAGTTGATGGGATCGATTCCCGTCGCCTGCAGGCCTGCAAATACGATAAAGCTGATCAGCAGCAGCATCGGAATCATCATCAGAAGCTTTTTACCGACGAATTTCAACAAGCCCATTCCACTCCTTTCCTTGCGACCCCAGCCCGTTCCCCGCGCAGAAATGGACGGCGGCCCGATATTTTCCTTTTGAAAAAGGGAAGTGCATCATAAGCCTCTGCACCTCCCTTTGACCGCCGGGCGTCCTCAGCAGGACGCCCGGCATGTGTTTAAACGCAGGTTCTCAATGCGGATCAGGCGATAATCTCCCAGTTCTCCAAATCCATATCGTGGATATACCACGGATTGCCGAAGGTGATTCCGTCGGGCAGCTTCACGCTGGCCGTGTTGATGAACAGGTTGTTGCCGATGGTATAAAGCGGCAGTTTGTAAAGATTTTCCTGCTCCAGCGTCTGCAGTTCTTTCAGAATCTCGCTACGCTTGGCGGGATCCGCCTCTGCGGCGATCTGAGTTGCCAGTTCGTCAAACTGTGTATCGCCGCCGAAGATGTTCTGGAAATACGCGTTGGTGGACTGGTACTCGCCGTACCACTCCGCAATAGAGAATGCGGACAGGCCCTTGTAGCCAATGTCATAGTTGCGCGTCTGGTACAGATCGGTGGTACCCTGCTGGCTCTGGATCGTTTCCACCGTCATGCCGACCTCGCGCAGGTAATAGGCGATGGCTTCCATGAAATCGATGGAAGTCTGGTCCGTGTAATAATAAAGGATGCGGAATGTATGGCTGAAGTCGTACCCGGCCTCTTCCAGCAGCTGCTTTGCTTTTTCCGGATCATAGTCGTAAGAAACGCCATTGTACTCTTCATAGCTGTTGGGCACACCGGAATTGATGACGTTCGCCAACTCAGGGAAGAGCTGAGTGGCCAATGTCTCGCGGTCGATGGCGTACAGAATCGCCTCGCGGACCTTGGGGTTCTGCATGACCGGGTTCTCGTTGCCGTCCACGCCTTCCATATTGCAGATGAAATAACGGTAGAACAGGATGTCGATGGGGAACATCGTCATAGAATCCAGCTTCTGCAGCTCGCTGATCGTCTCAGGCGAGTTGGTGCTGACATAATAGGTGTTGCCGGCCTGTGCCGCAGTAATCAGATCGGGGACAAAGTAATTGATGATCTGTGTGATTTTCCACGGGGTACCTTCATAGTTTTCGTTGGGAACGAGCGTATAATAGTTGCCGGCGCTCATTTCGCCCAGCTTGAACGCACCGCTGGTGACCGGATTCGCCCAATACTCGTCGTTGTTGAGCTCCAGCGGATCGATGCTGCTGGTGGCATGCTCCGGCAGGATCACGAACTGGGCGATCACGGAGAGGAATGCACCGTAGGAGGAGTCCAGCGTGATGGTGATGGTGTTGCCGTCCACCTGTACGCCCTCCAGCGTATCAGCGCTGCCATCCCTCCAGGCATCGGCGCCCTTGATGTTGCCGAACGCATTGGTGAAGATAGCGTTGCAGGCCGATACTTTCAAAAGCGTCTCAATGCTGTACTTGACATCTTCCGCCGTCAGATCCTCGCCGTCGGACCATTTCAATCCGTCTTTGAGCACGAAGGTGTAGACGAGCCCGTCGTCAGAAATCTCATAGCTCTCCGCCAGATCCGGATTTACGTCGGTAAGGTTGGCATCCGCCAGGAGCAGCGTGCGGTATGTGGCCGAAAGGGCGATGCCGCCGGGATTGTGCCAGGGATAACCCGTTTTGTCCGCTGCGCCCTCGATCACTGTTGCCAGCTTCAGTGTCTGCTCAACAGGGCCGGAGGGCTCCGCAGGAGCGGAACCGCTCGCCGAGGAACTCGGCGCCGCCTCCGAGCTTGCCGCGCCGCCGCAGCCTGCCAAGCAGACAACCGCCATCGCGAGTGCCAGCGTTAGGGAAATCAGGCGATTCCAATGCTTTTTCATCAAAAAATCTCCTCTCTTTCCGGCTGCATCTGCCGTGGGGATACAGCCGCTTGTGTTTCTATGACAGCCGGGCGATCCGGCTCATCAACCTTCATTCCGGTGAAGCTCCCAGCACCCATTCCACGGGAAATTTTGCAAAATACTGGGTGATGTCGCTTCCTTCATATAAAATCCCGATCTGCCCGTCCGGCAACTGCGTCATGCAGCTGTATCCAAATTCGCCCGGCTCCAGCAGCCTCTTTGACGTCCAGGTATCCGTTCCGTCGGAACTGAATTTGACCGTGCCGCGCACGCGGCTGGTCTCGCTTTCCGGATTGGAAAACAAATACACGTCTTTTTCCCGCCAGCGGGTCCGCAGCACATGGCTTTGGCACTCCGGGTCCGGCAGCGCTTCCTGCTGTTCCACTGCGTTCCATGTTTCGCCGCCGTCACCGCTCACAGCCGTAAGCGTCCGCTTTCCCATTGAATTGCGCAGGAATATCTTCAGGCGTCCGCCCGGCAGCTCCACAGCCTGACACTCGCCCAGGCCAGCCCTGGGGTCGTCCACACAGCGGGCCGTAAGCGTCCTTCCCTCAAAATCTCTGCCGTCATTGACCGAAGCGCCGCGCTTCCAGGTGCGGCCGAAATCATCCGAATAGATCACCGCACTGGATGACGCCTTCGCATCCCTGCCTGTAAAATACACCGGATAAATCAAGCGTCCGCGGTACGGTCCCTCCCGCAGTTGCAACCCGGTACCTGGGCCCGCGCCGATGAACTTCATCCACTCTTCCTTGACCTGCGGGTTCAGCTCCTCGGGCGCAGACCATGTTTCTCCATCGTCCTCACTTCTGATGAGGTGCAAAAATGATGTATTCATTTGGCGGAAAAGCCGTCCGCTGCCATGACAGATGCTCCCGATCTCCTTCTCTCCGCACAGGATTTTTCCGTAAGGACTCACGGAATATGCTGTCGGCTCCCCATCCGGAGCAAGCACGGTCCCGTCCGCCGCTCTGCAGTATTCCCGGCCGTCGCTGTCCCACAGCAGCTTGCGGCCGTTTGCATCGAACCCGGTGCCCGCTTGCGAAACAGCGCCCCCTATACCCGCAGAAGTGTGGCTGTAAAGCATGAACACAACGCCGTTTATCCCGTCGTACAGCAGGGAGCCGTCGATTGCCGCCGCACCGTCCGTTCTTCCTTCGCCTCCGAAATCAAACAAAATACGCGGATACGTCCATGTATCGCCGCTGTCCCGGCTAAGGCGGACGGCCCTGCAAATATGGTTCGGGTTATCTCCCGGCGCGTCCATGCGTGCGTCGGCGCTGGCGATGGTAACGCCGTTTTTCGTCGTTAATATAGTAGGAATACGGAAATTTTCCGCACCGCGCATTCCCTTGCAAAACAACGGAAATTTTTGAATGCCTGCCTCCTCACCTGCCCGAGGCGGCGCAAGCAACTCTTCCGATATCCTCAGGGAAAGAATCTCTCCATGAAAGAAATTTGCAAAGCTGTCCTCGCAAACGCCGCGTCCCACCGTGGCAAAGCCTACATACCCAAATTCGCAATAGGGGCCCGGCGCCTTGTCCGCAATGACGAGCTGCCCGTCCATCCAAACCTCTACGCCGACCGTCGAACCACGGAAGGAAAGCTCGTGTATCGCTCCGTCGCAGTATGCCTCCGCACCGCGCCTGACCAGCACTTCGCCATGCCGCCGGGCGATGAGTGTCGCACGGCCCTTGTGTAGCTCCAGAGCAAAATCCGGCAGCAGGCTCTCCTTATAATAAATCGCAAACAGCGATTGGTATCCTGCGTTTTCTGTGCGAAAACGGATGCCAACGCTGACCGTCTGCATGTGTAGAAAACGGTGCAGATAGTTGGAAAGATCGATAAAATCTGTTTTGCCGTCAAACGAATAGGGCGTCTGTAATTCATACAACATTCGATTCCCTCCATCCATCTCAAGAAAGAAATATTTTTTCAATGAAAATAATTTCCAGAAATATTTTTCATTTTAAGTTTATTTTAGATTATTAGTAACTTGTTTTCAATCGACAAAATCTATAAATATCATTTGATTTTTTTGTGCTAAGAGAATATCTACCATTTTGTGTATGAACAACAATCTTTTTGCTGAAGTCAAGATTATCAAATTTTTCTGCCCGGCATACAACTTCAATCTCTTTTATTATTGATGCGGCAATAACCAAAAGGGAAATTATCGCACCTGCTCTCCACGCTGGCGTGCCCAGCTTGCCAGAAGTTTTACGATAACCTTCTTTTTCTGTGCGGGCGTATAGCTTTTCGGAAAGAATTGCTCGATCTCCTTTGCCGGAAGAGTTACTTTTCCTGTATCTCTGGTCTGCGCCTTTTCCTCCCGCATGATCGCAGCAATGTCCTGTTCAGACAATCGCCCCTCCTGGCTGGCACGTTTGAGCCGCTGGGCCTGTGAAAGTGACGGTGTTACTTCCTCCGCCTGTAAAATGTCATAAAGCACGGCTTGTTCCTCCGGTCTTAAAAATGCAAGCTCATAGGCGGGATTGAATTTTATTTCGTTGCCGTCCACCATTTCAAGCAGTTCGGGAATAAGGTCGTTTATCTTGATGTATTGCTGTATCTTAGTTTTTCCCTCGCCTGCATCATCCGCTATTTTTTGTACGGAAGACAACTTCTGCCGGATTCCGGCAGAAGTTAAATCGGTCCGTTCTCCCTGCCGCTTCATAGCATCCAGCTTCATCTTATACGCCCTCGCCTTCTCGCTGGGCAGCACATTTTCACGCTGTACATTGCTGTCTACCATCAGAATAACGGCGGTATCATCATCCATGTCCCGGACAATGACGGGCATTTCCCGCATTCCCGCTTTCATGCTTGCAAACTTGCGGCGGTGTCCCGCCACGATCTCATAGCCCCCCGCTGCGCGCGGGCGCACAAGACCGGGCATCAATATGCCGTGCTGCGTGATGCTCTCCGCCAGCTTCTCCATTTCTTCATCATCCCGTACCCGAAACGGATGCCCCGGAAAATCATGCAGTTCCGAGACCGGCAGCATCATAACACGCTCCTGCGTTTGTGCCTCCAGTGCCCGTTCCTCGCTGGTGCTGAACAGGTCAGCGAGTGGGGGCAAACCCGCTCCGCCCAAGCTCTTTCTTGCGGCCAAGCGTCAGCACCTCCCTTGCAAGCTGTTCGTAGGCCAGCGTTGCCTTGCCCCTGGGGTCGTAGTCAAAAATGCTTTTTCCAAAGGATGGGCTTTCCGCCGCCCGGACGCACATGGGGATCTCTGTCTTAAAAATATGCACATTCGCTCCGTATGCGTCGCGCAGCATAGCACTCACATCACGGGAAAGATTCGTGCGGTTGTCTACCAAAGTCAAAACGATGCCCTCTATTTTCAGATGCGGGTTTTGCCGCCGCTGCACCTTGTCGATGGTGCGTATGAGCTGAAGCAGGCCGCGCATGGAAAAGTATTGCGCCTGTACCGGGATGAGCACGCTGTCGGCTGCCGATAACGCATTTACAGGCATCATGCCCAGCGACGGCGGGCAGTCGATCAACGCATAGTCATACTTTCCACGAACATCATCCAGAAAGGTTTTCAAAATGCGTTCCCGGCTCATCGCGTTCACGAGTTCCACTTCTACGCTGGACAGGTCGATGCTGGAGGGAACGAAATCAAGCCCTTCCGGATGGCTCTGTATGTATCCACCTGTTTTATATGGTAGATCATTGATGATACAGTGCATCGCTGCAGACAAGGTGTTTTGTAACTCGTCCGGATTCTCCACACCGAGATATTTTGTGGCGTCCGCCTGTGAATCCGCGTCGATCAGCAACACGCGCTTGCCCTGCCGGGCCAGCGCCACGCTGAGGGATACCGCTGTTGTTGTTTTTCCCACGCCACCCTTTTGGTTTGAAATTGCAATGGTTTTCATTTCCGTTCCTCCCAGTCGTCTCTTTCACTTCTTGCTCCCACAACGATGCAGGCATATCCTATGAAGGCCATAAACAGGCCGGCCGCAACCAGCAGCCAATTCAAAACGTTCACCGCTCTGTCCCCCTTTCCCGTGACAACTCCTTTTGCAGAAGCTCGTTATAGTCCTTCACGCCATGCGGGATACAGCTTTCCACCAAATATCCCCGCGCAGCATATTCTTCTTCCAACCGGGCGGCATGTTCCCGCCCCGCTTTATCGTTGTCCGTACATATCCTCAGATGTGTCACGCCGGGATGCGATTTCAAAAAGGTCTCAATGGGCAGCATCGAAAGGCCGTCCAGAGAAAGATAGTGCTGCTCCCGCCAGGCTGCTCCGCGCCGGATGCGTAAAGACGCATCTGACATTGCGTCGATTGGGGACTCATACAGCGCAAGCGTACTTGCCCCTTCTTTTTCTGCCGGAATGCAGAATGGATGGCGTTTGTCGCTGCCCGTTACATTTCCGCGAAAAAATCCCTGTGTTCCCCGCAGCCCCGCATGGACCGGATTTCCCGATTCGTCAAAGCCCACAAAAACACAGTTCGTGTATTCCCGTTCTGCTGTCCTGCGGTTTGTGCCATAGACGCGGCCTGTATGAAAGCAGAATGCAAGGACTTCATCGCGGACGCCGCGCCCCGCCAGGTACTGATGTGCTTTGAAATTATCACCGCGCGGCGGTAGTGCAAACCCGCTGTTCTTTTCCCCGATTACAGGCGGAGAGGAAAGAAAAGGCGCGTCCGCGCAGACGATCTGCACCGCACGGACAAAATCATACCCCTCTACTTTTATGAGGTACTGCACCGCCGTTGTTCCTCCTACGCCCTTGCTGTGCCAATTCCATTTTCCATTGCTGCTCACCTTCAAGCTGTCATGGCCGCAGTGCGCATACTCTGTGCGCCCCACACGTTTGAAGCGCTCAGGTTGGTAGCGTAGCAAAAAAGCCAGCGTGTTCACCGCCTTGGCCGCTCTGATTTGTTCTTCCGTTACATATGGCTTCACTCGTTCCATCTCCTTCTTTTAATTTCTATGTATATACAAAAAGTGCAGTCCAAAACTTGAACTGCACTTGATTTTTCTATATTCTCTTTTCCGCCTGTATCTTTTTACGGGCTTGTTTAGGGGTGGGTTCGGGAGGGGAAACCGAAAAAAACAGTTCGTTTGCAGATTATACCTCCCCCTTATCTTCATTTCCTTTAATATCTTCGCACTCAAAACAGATTTATCGGCACGGCTTTGTTTTCTTCTCTATTTCTTCTCATTTTTAATTCAGAAGAAAAAACACATTTTATATTGGCACGATGATATTCGGGTTCCACCCCTAAAAAAATCTCAGTACGACACACTTTGTGAGAGATTCTTTTCTTCTGTTTGCACGCAAATGACTTTATATGCTTTTTTCTCGTAAGCACTGTAAATCTGTTGCGTCTTCGCTTCGATGGTTCGAATCCATCCTCTCCCACCAAAAAAGTTGCATTTCATTTTTGGAATGTAACTTTTTTATTTTTGCTGTCATCTCACCGGAAAAAGGCGGTATAAACATGGGAGAAATATTAAATAAAGCAATCGTGTACGCAGTAAAGGCTCATAACGGCCAGGTGAGAAAGGGTACGCAGGTCCCCTACATTCTTCATCCCTTGGAGGCTGCGTCTATTGTAGGCACTCTGACAACGGATGAAGAAGTCATAGCAGCCGCTGTTCTGCACGACGTCGTGGAGGATACCGCCGCCACAACAGAATGCATTCAAGAAGCCTTTGGGGAAAGGATCGCCGCTTTGGTCGCTGCAGAAAGCGAAAACAAACGAGAAGATCTGCCTGCCGGATCGACCTGGAAAATCCGTAAGCAGGAAACAATAGATCACTTGAGGGACGCTTCCATAGAAGTAAAAATGTTAACGCTCGGCGATAAGCTTTCCAATATCCGTTCCCTTTACCGGGATCAGCTTGTTTACGGAGAGCGGTTATGGCAAAGATTCAACCAAAAAGATAAACAGGAACACTACTGGTATTACAAACGCATTGCCGAATGCCTCACAGAACTGAAGAATCATTGTGCTTACGCAGAATACGCCGGGCTGGTAGAAAAAACCTTTAAAGAATGATCCCCTGCAATTATTCGCTGTCCCTGAAGCTCTCATAAAAACCAAAGAGCGGGCTGTCCGCCAGTCTCTTTGGGAAGCTGGTTCCGGAAAACACCAATTGAAACGCGCTGTTTCCTTGGGCGGCAGACAAAATGTCCGACACAAATTTTCTGCTTTGGTTGATTTTGCCGCACCGGCTTGGTACAATAACAGCAAAAGGGGGCTTTGGCTATGGAAAACGCAGACAACGGCGGCATCGTTTGGAGCGACCGAAAACGCATCGCATTCGGCCTGCCATGGACTTTTACGAAATATACGCTGACAAAAGAAAAGCTGCTCATCCACACCGGCATGCTGAACACGCAGGAGGATGAGGTGCGCCTGTACCGCATTATGGACGTGACGCTGCGCCGCTCGCTGTGGGAGCGTATGTTCGGCCTTGGCACCATCCATTGTTGCTCGGCGGATAAGTCCACGCCGGAGTTCGATATCGCCTGGGTGAAGGACGCGGCACAGGTAAAGGAAACGCTCTCCGACATGGTGGAGGCTGAGCGCATGGCAAAACGCGTGAGCAGCCGCGAATTTATGGCGGACGACGAGGACGGTGAAATGCTGTAACGCGCCGTCCCGCAAAAATATCATTCCGGCGCCGCCGGACGGTCTTCCCGTCCGGCGGCGCTTTTGTTTTTCTATAAAATATTTCTGTTTTTCCGGAAAAGGTATTGTTGACTTTTCGTTTCATAAAAGTATAATAAGTTATACAAGTTATATTTTTAAGAATTTTATTAAAGAAAGAGAGGGCTGTTTATGAGCATGAAAATGCCAAAAGGGAAATACATGGCTACTGTCAAGGTAGGCGAAAAAGGGCAGATCGTCATCCCGAAGGGAGCGCGGGAGCTGTTCGGCATTGAGCCAGGAGACACGCTTCTGCTTATGGCGGACGTGAAACAGGGCATCGCCATCGTGCAGAATGACGCATATATGAAATTCGTGGACGCCGTGTTCAGCGTGCAGCAGGAGCCTCCCGTGGCACCGGACGGCGAATTGGAGGCAGAAAAATGAACGTGCTTTCTGTTCGCGGATTATGCAAGCGGTACGGCTCTTTTGCACTGCGGGACGTTTCCTTTGACGTTGCGCCCGGTTCCATCACGGGCTTCATCGGCCGCAACGGCGCTGGAAAAACAACAACGCTGAAATCGCTGTTGGATTTTGTACACCCCGACGCCGGCGAGGCGCTGTTTTTCGGCAGGCCGCTGTCCGCGGATGAATTCGGCGTCAAGCAGGCGGTGGGGTTTGCGTCCGGAGGCTTCGGGTTTTATCCCCTTAAGCGCCTGCGCACTGTAACGGATGTAACGCGCCGCTTTTATCCGAGCTGGGACGAGACGGCTTACCGCCGGTATCTCGCGCTGTTCGCGCTGGATGAAAACAAACGAGTGAAAGAGCTTTCCGAGGGCATGAAGGTAAAGTACGCCCTGGCTCTGGCACTCTCTCACCGGGCGCGGCTTTTGGTGCTGGACGAACCCACCAGCGGGCTGGATCCCGTTTCCCGGGACGAACTGTTGGAGATCTTTCTCCAGCTTGCCCAGGACGAAGGCATCAGCATCCTGTTTTCCACGCATATCACCTCCGACCTGGAAAAATGCGCCGACCACATCGTATACCTGCGGCAGGGCGAGGTGGCGGCAGACGCAGACGCGGACGCGCTGCGCGCCCGGTACCGCACAGCCGCACTGACAGCCGCGCAGCGGGACGCTGCGCCCGAGGGCCTGCTGCTGGGATGCAAACGGGAGCGGGAAGGCTTCAGCGCTCTGCTGCGGGCCGAGGACGCGCCCCGCCTTGGCGCCGATACCGCGCCCGCGTCGCTGGAGGATATTATGGTACATCTGGAAAAGGAGGACGGCGGCTTATGAAAAACCTGATGCGCAAGGAGCTTTTGCTGGCCATGCATCCGGCTTCAATGCTGTTCCTGCTGCTTTCCGCAATGCTGCTCATCCCCAACTACCCTTATTATGTCATTTGCTTTTACACCTGCCTGGGCACCTTTTTCATCTGCCTGACGGGGCGGGAGAACCGGGACATCGAGTTCACGGCGCTGCTGCCCGTGCGCAAGACCGATCTCGTGCGGGCGCGCGTTTTTACGGTGATGCTGATGCAGCTGGCACAGCTCGTGATCGCCGTTCCCTTCGCCGTGTTCAGCAGCCGTGTCTCCGCGGAAAACCTCGTGGGCATGGACGCGAACACCGCGTTTTTCGGATTCGCGCTGGTGCTGTACGGCGTGTTCAATCTTGTCTTTTTCCGAAACTACTACCGCGCGCCGGGCAAGGTCGGCAAGGCCTTCGGTTGGGGCTGCGGCGCCCTTACTCTTTGCATGGTGGTATTCGAGGCCTGCGCCCACACCGTCCCCTTTGTGCGGGACCGCCTGGACACGCCGGACCCGGCGTTCCTGGGCGAAAAGCTCACCTTATTGGCCGCTGGCGCCGCACTGTACGTGCTGCTGTCGGCGCTGGCATTGCGGCGCGCCATGCACAGCTTTGCCGCGCTGGACCTGTGAGCCAGCCTCGCGTTTTGCAGTGTAAAACATCAAAAGGCAGGGTCGTAAAGCCCTGCCTCAGCTTGTCGAAAAAGCTTCGCTTTTACGCGCCTCGGCACTGGCCCTGCGGGGCGTCGCGGGGTTATTTTAAATGAAAAAGGGATTCTCCACCCCTTTTTCAAGCTTTTTCCCCGGACGCTTCTTTTATTTCTTTGCCTTTTTCCGTGCCTCCCCCGGCTCAGCGCCGGCCGATATATAGACGGCGCAGCTCCTCCAGGATCTCCGGATGGGAAAAATCCTGATGATGCACCATATTGATGCGCCGCACCATGCCCGGCTTCTCCAGCGGGACGACTGCCAGGCGGCCCGCCTGCTCGTCCTCGCGGCAGGCGCTGTGGGCGATGACGGAAATGCCCAGATCCTGCGCGACAAGCTCCTTGATGGTGGCGACACTGTCCATCTCGATGATGATATTGAAGTCCCGGATATCCGCCCCGCATTCGGACAGATAACTCTCAAACATCGAGCGCGTGCCCGCTCCCTTGGGACGCATGATGAACCGCTCGCCCTGCAGTGCGCCGATGGCGACGCTGGCACGCCGTGCCAGCGGGTGGATGGGCGACACCACAAGGCACAGGTAATCGGTATCCAGCAGCACTTCGGTGTAGCCGGATGCCGGGAACTGCCCGTCCACGATGGCTACGTCCAGCTCGTAGGAGCGCATCATATCATAAAGATTTTTTATGGTGTCCGTAACGATATTGATGTGTACGCCAGGCGTCTGGTTGCAGTATTCGGCCAGCACCTGCGGCACACAGCTTTCGCCCACGGTGTGGGTGATGCCCACCCCGATGTGCGACATGCAGATGCGGCTGTCCTCGATGGCCTGGCGGGCGTTGCGGTATACAGCCAGCGCCCGGCGGGCGTATTTTACCAGAATCTCGCCTTCCGGCGTCAGGCGCAGCTCTTTTTTATCCTTATAAAATATATGAATGCCGAACTCCTGCTCCAGCTGGCGCATATGATGGCTGACAGCGGGCTGTGTGAGCGAAAGCCGCTGTGCCGCCCGTGTGTAACTGCCCGCACTGATGACCTCCAGGAGGGTCTCTATCTTCGCATCAAACATTTTGCTCCCCAAATTCATTAAAAAAATTTATACGCATATGAAAAGTCATAATTTGATTTTATCACAGTGTGCGCATATAATCAAGCACACAACAGAAAGAGGTGTGCTTGATGAACATTTTTACCTTGCCGCAAAGCGCGGGCGGCGTATTACTGGGCGTCGCCATTCTGCTGACAGCCGGTTTTTTGATGACGCGCCTGACGCGGCGCCTGCATTTACCCAACGTGACGGGCTATATTCTGGCGGGTATCCTGGTGGGACCGTATGCACTGAACCTGATCCCCGCATGGCTGTCCGGCGGCATGGAATTCGTCACCGATCTCGCGCTCTCCTATATCGCGTTTTCCGCCGGACGGTATTTCCGTATCGCGGATCTAAAGCGTTCCGGCGGAAAGGTGCTGGCTGTCACACTGGCCGAGGCGCTGTGTGCCGCCGTGGCCGTCACGCTGACGATGATCTTCGTATTCCGCCTGTCCGTGCCGTTTGCACTGCTGCTGGGCGCCATCGGCTGCGCCACGGCCCCTGCCTCCACCATCATGACGATCCGGCAGTACCGCGCCAAAGGACCTTTCGTCAACCTGCTTTTGCAGGTGACCGCTTTGGACGACGCGGTGGCCCTGACCGCCTTCAGCGTTTGTACCGCCGTGGTGAACGCGCTGCAGACAGGCCATATACAGTTTGCAGACGTGGCGCTGCCCCTGCTGTGGAATCTGGGGGCGGTGGCGTTGGGGCTGGCGCTGGCCGTGCTGCTGCGTTGGCTTGCCGGGCAGGGGCATTCCCAGGCACACACACTGGTACTCGTCAACGCGGTGCTTTTGTTTTTGAGCGGGCTGTGCTCGACACTGGGCATTTCACCGTTGCTGGCCTGTATGGCACTGGGCGCGGGTTATGTGAACCTGGGCGGCGAAAAGCGTCTGTTCAAGCGGATGGACAAATTCTCTCCGCCGTTCCTGCTGCTGTTCTTCGCGCTTTCCGGCCTGCGTCTCAACATCCCGTCCCTCGCAACGGCGGGCGTTATCGGCGTGGCCTATTTCTTCGTACGCATCGCAGGCAAATACGCGGGGGCCAGCAGCGGTGCGGCGCTGTGCCGCGCCGACCCGTCCATCATCAAATATCTGGGCCTCGCTCTCACGCCTCAGGCCGGCGTTTCCATCGGTCTTGCCGTGCTGGGCCAACGCATGCTGCCTGCGGCCGAAGGCACGATGCTGGCTACCATCATCCTTTCCTCCGCTGTACTGTATGAGCTGACCGGCCCGGCCTGCGCAAAGCTTGCGCTGCTGCGCAGCGGCGCCATCCCCCGCCCTGCAACCCGGCAGCCCGCCCGCGGGCATGGGCGGATGCCGAGCATGCCGGATACGGGCGACACGCAGGAACCGCCCCGCGCGGCGGGATAAAAACGACGCGCCACCGCAAAAAAACACAAAAACCCCTTTGTCATACGCTTCCTTTTATTGTATAGTAGAAGAGTAATCAAGACGTTTGCCTGGGCTCCGCGCAGTTCTGCGCGGCTGGAAAGGAGCGGTTTGCATTGGTGAGTTTTGCATATACCCTGACCGACCCGATGGGCCTGCACATGCGTCCCGCCGGTGTGATGGCAAAGCGGCTGGCCGAAACGCCCTGTTCCGTCGTCATCCGATGCGGCACACGCAGTGCGGACGCGAAGAGCATCCTGAACGTGATGGCTCTGGCGGCCAAATGCGGCGAGACCGTGACCATAGAAGTAAGCGGTGAAGACGAAGAAGCCACCCTGCAGGAACTGAGGGAATTTTTCACTGCCAACTTCTGAGCGGCGCGATCCAAACGAAAGCAGAGCGCCCCGGCGGCCTTTTCAGGCCGCGCCGGGGCGCTCTGTTCTGTTTTCCGCTTTTCTGCCCGGCGGCGGTCAATCCATTTCCCCGCGCAGCGCACGCAGGCATTCAGCCCCCTCCGGCGTGACGGGAGGCGGCAGCAGAGCCGGGCGGGCCAGAAAATAGCCCTGCACATAATCCACGCCCAACGCAGCCAGAGCCTCCAGCTCGGCACGCGTTTCCACACCCTCTCCTACCAGCGCTATGCCTCGCACATGGGCGTAGGACACCAGATTTTCTACCAGCTGGCGCTTGTCGTCGTCCTGGTCCACGCCGCGCACGATGGCAACATCGATTTTCACATAATCCGGCTGCACAGCCAGCAGCATGGCCTCGCCGTTATAGCCGCTGCCGTAATCGTCCAGCGCCAGCTTTCCGCCGCTGCGCATCAATGCCTGCATTTTTACCGCCTGAAGATCGGCATCTATGCGCGTGACCTCCGTCAGTTCCAGCACGACGCGGGACAGGTAGTCCCGGTATTCGCGATGAAACCGCGCCGTATCCTCGGGCAGCATGGCCTGGTTGGAAAGGGAGTTGATGAATACGCGGCAGCCCTCCGGGACGTGCCCTGCACGGCAGTGCGCCGCGAATGCGCCCATGGCCGTATGCCAGGTAAGAGTCTCCACCGCGCGCAGCTTGCCCTCCTGCCGCGCCAGTTCCAGCACGGCCAGCGGCGAGGACAGCTCCGGCGTGCGGGGGCGCATCAGCGCTTCGTAAGCAAAAATGCGGCCCGTGCTCACCTCTACGATGGGCTGGAAGTGGTAATCCACCAGCCGCTGCTCCAGCAAACGGTGCAGCACGCCGCGGCTCTGCACCAGATAGGCGTCACGCCGGTATGCCTCGCCGTCGAATTCCGCAAATTCGCCCTTGCCGCTGTTCTTCACCTGGTACATGGCGAAATCCGCATAGCGCACCAGCTCGTCGAACCGGTCGCTGTCCGCCGGATACCAAGCCACGCCGCCGGAAGCCCGCACCGGCTGGCGCACGCCGTCGGGCAGCGTAAGCGAAGCCCGCGTCATACGCTGGCGCAGCAGGGCGATCTGCCCGCGCACTTCTTCCTGTGTGTCATAACCGTGGAACAGCACGAAGAACTCATCGCCGGACATGCGTGCCACAAGGCAGCGTTCCCCGTCGGGGCTGGGAAGGCTCGCGGCCATACAGCGGATATAGGCGTCGCCCATATCGTGGCCGTAGGTATCGTTGATATACTTCAGGTTGTCCAGATCCAGCATCACCAGCGCACCCACGCACGCCGCCTGCGGCCCTCGGGCCAGCAACGCCAGCGCCATACGTTTGAATGCGCGGCGGTTATAAAGCTCGGTGAGCACGTCGTGGTCACGCTCGTATTCCATGCGTTCCAACGACATCCTGTCACTGGTGATGTCCTCGGCCAGGCCCGTCCAGCGGGAACTGCTGCGCAGCAGGCGCATACGCACCCAGCGCACGCCGTCCGGCTCCGGCATGCGGAAAATGTATTCCGTATGCTCATCGTCGGTTTTTTCCCGTTCCGTCACATAGACGTGCAGGGCATCCATCGCTCTCTCGAAGGACTGTGGGCCGCGCACGGTGCTCGCCAGCTCCGGACGGCCGAATACGTCGAAAAACTGGTCGGTGAGGAACAGCGTGCCGTCCCGGCCGTCCACCTCAAAACCGCCCATGCGCACGCTGGCCATCTCCAGGATCTGGGTGAACTTGCCGCCCGCGCGCAGCACTTCGTCGCTGAGCGTCTCGATGGAGCCCGCCAGTGCGTCCAGCTCTGTGATATCCGTTTTTTGCAGGCGGGCGGGAGCCGCCGGGTCCGTCGCGCGCACTTCGGCCGCCAGCTTGACGATGGGCTGCGAAACCGAACGTACGGTGATCAGGATCGTCACCAGACTGGTGAGAACGATGGATGCCAGCAGCGCCAGCATAATCAGCAGTGTATCGTGCTTGAGTGCGAACAGCGTGCGGCCCGGCACCGCCCCCAGCAGAACCCACTGGTCGTCTGCAAAAGGCGTGTTCGTATTGTACAGGTTCAGCACGGCGGAGCAGACGTACATCTCCTCGCCGCCGCCCCGCTCCAGCGTGTAAAGGCCTGCGCTCTCCTTTTCCAGATATACGGTGCTGAACCCGGAAGCCGCCAGATAGACAGGACCGCTCACCACCTGCGGCCGGACGGATGCTTCCGGGTCGGCCGCGCCGCGCACACCCAAGATGTAAGCGCTGCCGTGATCCTCTGAAAGCTCGTCGTAAGGCAGCAACCGCAGCAGGTAGTCCTCGAGGATATCCACACCCAAAACACCGTACACCGTTCCGTCGGGCGCGATGAGCGGAACCGAATAAGAGATCAGACGGATGTTATCGCCGCTCAGCGTGTGCGGCGCAGCCCAATAGCCCGCATTTTCCCAGCCAAGGGACGGGTCCTCCACCGCCGCGTTGTAGGGTCTTATCAGGCAGGCATCGGCCCGCGCGGTGTCCCCCTCCAGCACGAACATCGGCTTCCAGTTGCTGTCCATGGCGATGCCGAGGCCGCGCACCAGTTCCAGCGGCGCGCGCTCCAGCAGCAGATCGCCGTTGCCGGCGCTGGTGTGGGCGGAGGGGTCTCTGTCGCGCAGGTAAAGCCCGGGCAATTGCAGGCTCTCGCTCAGTTCCTGCGGGAACGTCTGCGTGTTCAGTACGACAAAAGCCCCCGTCACGCTGTTTGTACGCATCAGAGAGACGAGTTCCGGCGCTGCCTGTTCCAGAAACGCGTTGTACTGGGCGGGGTCCGACGCCAGCTCTCCAGGCGTGACGGAGCCGTCCTGCACAAGGCCCTCGTACAGTTCGCCCAATACCTCCTGCGTCAGGCTGAGGTTGGACCAGCGGCGCACCATATCGTCTTCCAAATAGCCCGCCCGGCTCTGTACGCGCTGGTCCAGCACCGCGTATGCATTTTCGTCCATGCGTTCCAGCAGGCCTGAAAAATAAACTCCACCGATGAGCACGGCCACCTGGACCGTCAGCAGCAAGCATATGGGCACGAGCAGGCGGCGGCGGATCGACCGCCCATGCCTGCGCCTTTTTTCCCCATTCATCCGCTGTCCCGCCTTTCCAGCCATTATCTGTCTGTCAGCCCGCGATGCACATCTCCAGCGCCGTGCGCGTCTCCTCATACCACGCCTCGAAATTTTCATCCGTTACAAACTGCGCGGCCGCCTCTTCGTGCGGCATGCCCTCCGCCGTCAGCGCAAGGAACGCCTCGCGGTCCGCCCGTGCCTTTTCCACCATGGAATCGTTGAGGATGGCACGTGCCGCAGTGCCGTTCCTGAATGCTTTTGTAGTGTACATCTGGTTCTCGCCCGTCATGCCGATAGCGTTCGTGATGATGGCGCGCATTTTGGAACTGGCGCCTGCCGCGTCCATCGCCTGTTCCACAAACGTCATTTCATTGGCTTCTTTTTTCACCGGCACATAGCCGGAACCCAGCGAAAATTCCAGATTTCGCCCGGCTTCTGTGAACCACTTGAGAAATTCCACCGAAGCCTCAACTTCCTGCGGAGCGGCATTCGTCACAACAAGGCCCGCGCCCTGTTGCACGGCAAAATCTTCCCCGCCCTCGAATTTAGGGCATGGGTAGGCGCGCATCTCGATGGGATAACTCTCGGTATCGCTGAGGATGCATTCATCCGGGAAATAGGCAGCGCCCGAGGAGGATCCGACGCAGGCGATGATATTGCCCATTTTGATGTCGTCGCTGCGAAAGCGCCCGGACGCGCCGAACCAGCCGTTGATGAACGGCACATAGTAATTGTCCCACAGGCGGCGGACCACATCTTTATCGAAATCCAGCACCGGTGCGCCGTCCTCCACACGCAGAAGCTCCACGCCCAGCTGGCGCGCACCGATGATCATGTAATTGGCAAACGCGTCGCGGCCAAAAAACGCCTTTCCGTCGTCCGAAATATCCGGCGTTTGAGCGTCCGTCCACTCATAATATTGGCGCGCCGTCTCGGTAATGCCCTCCACAGTGGCAAAGGCGCTGTCATCCGCGCCCGTGGCAGCGGCGAATTTTTCCCAATCCGTCGCATTCAGCATCAGCAGCTCCACGGATTTTGCGATGGGGAATATCTTCAGCGTTCCCTCGCCCGAAAACGCGCCTTCCTCCAGATAGCCCGGCACATATTCAGCCAACTCCTCGTCCGTCAGGTAGGGACGCAGGTCCGCCACAAGGCCAAGCCGGTCCACCGCATAGGCAGTGTCGGCGTAGGCGGCAAAAATATTGGGCACCTCCGGCGCGCCCACCTCCCGGTTGGCCGCAGCCAGCACGCTGGTCTCCAGATCCGTTACGGTGGCCTGGCTGGACTGCTGTACCGCGATGCCCTTTTCCCGGCCCACAGTCTCGTTGAATTCATTGACAAGATCCGCAAACGCCTGCTGCTGCGGGCCGTTGTAATAGTGCCAGACCGTCACGGTGACGGGGTTTTCCGGGCTGAACGCAGCGGAGCCGGACGCACCGGAGGCACACCCTGTTAAAAACAGCGCCGCCGCAAGGCACAGCGCCGCGATGCGTTTTGCATGCTTCATAAAAACTTCCTTTCCCGCACGCCGCGTCCGCCGCCGGCTGCGCGCCGCACGGGCCCGGCCCGCCGCTGCTTTCGTATGTTCAATTATTCTACCATATGCGACACAAATAAACTACATCTATTTCCGTACGTGCATGCGAAAAAGAAATAAACCCGTGCAAAACCTGTACAATCGGGCCTTTGCGGTGTATAATATAATGGATTCCATCGCGCGGAGGCCCCGCGCGTGCAGTAAAGGAGTGATCGGTTTTGATCAAGTTCTACAACCCCCTTGGCAAGGTCTGCATGACCAGCGACTATTTCGCGGGCCTGGTGGGCGCCGCCGCCCAGAGCTGCTACGGTGTGTGCGGCATGGCCACGGGCGGCACGTCCGACAGTCTCAAAACCATCGTGCTCGGCACCAATTATCCCGACAAGGGTGTACGCGTCACGGAAGAGGACGGCAAGCTGGTGATCGAGCTGCATATCAAGGTGACCTACGGGCTGAACATTGCGGCCATCGTGCGCAGCATCACTCATAAAGTGAAGTACGCCGTGGAGGACGCCACCACTTTGAAGGTGGAGCGCATCGACGTTTACGTGGACGACATCGTCTGAAGCGTGCCCGTCCGGGCACCCGGCCGCCGGCCGAAACATTGTTTGAGGTGAAGAAACGAAATGATTACTGGTTTGACTTTGAAAAACAGCATCATCTCCGGCGCGAACAACCTTTCCAACCGCCGCGCCAAGGTCGACGAGCTGAACGTTTTCCCCGTGCCGGACGGCGATACCGGCACCAACATGGGCATGACCATCGGCGCCGCGCGGACAGAGCTTCTGAACCTGCCCGACGACTGCACCGTGGAAAAGGCCGCACAGGTAACGGCCAGCGCCATGCTGCGCGGCGCGCGCGGCAACTCCGGCGTTATTTCCAGCCTGCTGTTCCGCGGCTTTTCCAAGGCGCTGCAGGGCAAAAAAACAGCCGATGCAAAGGACCTTGTGCAGGCGCTGGAAAAAGGCGTTGAGGGTGCATACAAGGCCGTGATGAAACCCACCGAGGGCACGATGCTGACGGTGGCCCGTGTGGCCAGCGAGGAAGCCGCGGCCAGCGGCATCGCGGACGCGGTGGAGCTGTGGCAGCTGGTGTGCACCGCCGCCCAGCGCGCGCTGGACAACACGCCCGAGCAGCTGCCGGTGCTGAAAAAGGCCGGCGTTGTGGACGCGGGCGGCCAGGGCCTTGTGTATATCTTCGAGGGCATGCTCTCCGTTTTTAAAGACAACCATATCATCGCCGCTGACGAAGCGCCGGAGAAGAGCGCCAAGCTCTCCACCAGCGGCGCAGGCAAGGGCGTTTACACCGACGACCTGATGAAGGTCGAAGACATCAAAAACGGTTACTGCACCCAGTTTCTGGTGAACAAAAACGACGGTGCCAGCAGCAATAAGCTGCGCGCCTTCCTGGAGAGCAACGGCGACAGCGTCGTGGTCATCGAGGACGATGAGGTCATCAACTGCCACGTCCACACTGCGGACCCGGGCAAGATCGTCAGCCATGCGTTGCAGTACGGCTACCTGACAAATTTCAAAATTGAAAACATGCACGAGCAGTTTCTGTCCCGCCAGGCGCAGGGCGAGGGGCTGAAAAAGCAGGCCGCCGCCGAGGCCGCGGATACGGGCAACGAGTTCACCTACGCCGCCGTGGACAACGACCGGGCGTTTGGCTTCGTGGCCGTCGCCGCAGGCGAGGGCCTCAAGGCCATCTTCACCGACCTTGGCGCTGACGCCGTGGTGTCCGGCGGGCAAACGATGAATCCCTCCACGGCCGATATCGTGGCCGCTGTGCAGAGCGTGCCCGCCAAGACGGTGTTTGTGCTGCCCAACAACAAAAACATCATTATGGCCGCCGAGCAGGCCCAGGGCATTGCGGACCGCACTATCGTCGTGCTTTCCACCCGCACCATTCCCCAGGGCATCACAGCTATGCTCAACTTTGACCCGGACGCCTCCGAGTACGAAAACGCCACCAACATGATGCAGGCGGCGGACAAAGTTGCAACAGGCCTTGTCACCTTTGCTGCCCGCGACAGCGATTTCGACGGCCGCAAGATCAAAAAAGGCGAGATCCTGGCGCTGGAGAACGGTAAGCTGGTGGCCACGGGCACCGACGTCACCAAGGTGACGTACCGCCTGGCGCGCAGCATGTGCAAAAAAGATACGAATTTCATCACCGTCATCTCCGGCTGCGATGTCAGCGAGGAGGACGCCGCCCGCACCACTGAGCTGGTACAGGCGAAATGCCCGGCAGGCATCGAAGTCACACACCTGAACGGCGGCCAGCCGGTGTATTACTATATCATAAGCGTGGAATAATAACCTTCCGGCCGCCGGCGCGGCCGCGCGCTGATGCATCCGCGTGCATGGGATTGCTGTGCCCGCCGAATGGTTGCGGGACAGTACGTGGGACTGTGCGCTTAGCAACAGGATATGACCAGAAATATAAGCGCCGCCGGAATCGGCGGCGCTTTTTTTATTCACTGCTCACTGCCGTGAATGCCGCGTACCCGGTATCCACGTGCATACCGCAGAAAAGGAGGGCGCAGGCTTGGATATCCGCTATTTAAAAGGCGTTGGGGAAAAACGTGCCGCTCAGCTCACCAGGCTGGGCATCCGCACTGTGGACGACCTTCTGGGCTTTTACCCCCGGGATTATGTGGACTACTCCCACCCCTACCCTGTTGCCGGCGCCCCCTATGACGTGAAGTGTGTGGTGCGCGCCACCGTATACGGCAAAAACGGCGGCGCGCGCATCCGCGGCGGCCGCCAGATGGCAAAGGCAACGGCCGGAGATGATACAGCCGGTTTAATTTTGACCTATTTCAACAATCCGTATGCGCTTCAAAAGCTGGAAGTCGGGCGCGAATATCTGTTCTTCGGCAAAGTGGGCGGCACATTCACGGCACGGGAGATGGTGAATCCCGTAATGCTGACGGTAGAGAGCGCCGCGGCCTCGCCACTGGTGCCTGTGTATCCGCAGACAGAGGGCGTGAGCAGCGCGTACCTGGCCAAGTGTGTGCGTGCTGCATTTGCCGCCGCACCGGATATCGAAGAACCGCTGCCCGCCGCGCTGATCGAAAAATACCGCCTGTGCGGCAAGGCCGAGGCCTTGCAGAAGATTCACTTCCCCCAGAGCCGGCAGGACGTGCAGGCTGCGCGGCGGCGGCTGATCTTCGAGGAGCTTCTGGCGCTGCAGCTGGGCCTGCTGCTGCTGCGCAGACGGGAGGCCGCACACACGGGCGCGCCCATGCGCCCGGCGGACCTGTCCCCTTTTTGGAACGCACTGCCCTTCGCGCCCACCGGCGCACAGCGGCGCGCAGCACAGGAGATTTTAGCCGATTTGGGGAAAAAGACTCCCATGAACCGGCTTTTACAGGGCGACGTGGGCAGCGGAAAAACGCTGGTGGCGGCGGCGGGCGTTTACGCGGCCGCGCAGAGCGGCTACCAGAGCGTGCTCATGGCCCCCACCGAGATTTTAGCGGCACAGCACGCGGACACGCTGGACCGCCTGCTGGCGCCGCTGGGCATCCGTGTGGCGCTGCTGACGGGCAGCGTGAAGGGCGCGGCGAAAAAGGCCGCGCTGCGGGCCATTGCCGCGGGTGAAGTGGAACTGGTGGTAGGTACTCACGCTGTGCTGAGCGCGGGCGTGGAATTCGCGCGGCTGGGCTTTGCGGTGACGGACGAGCAGCACCGCTTCGGCGTGCGGCAGCGCAGCCTGCTGGCCGCCAAGGCCGACCATCCCCACCTGCTGGTGATGAGCGCCACGCCCATTCCCCGCACGCTGGGGCTTCTGATGTTCGGAGACCTGGACATCTCGGTGCTGGATGAACTGCCGCCCGGGCGCACACCCGTCAAGACCTATGCCATCACGGGCAAAAAGCGCGCGGACATGTACGGCTTTGTGCGCAGGCAGCTGGCCGCCGGGCGGCAGGCATACATCGTGTGCCCCGTCATCGACGAGGGAGAAAACGACATGCAGGCCGTCACCACCTATTACACGGATGTAGCCCAGCCCCTTTTGGAGCATTACCGCGTGGGACTGATGCATGGGCGGCTGAAGGCCGCGGAAAAGGCCGCCGTGATGGACGCCTTTAAGGCCGGTGCGCTGGACGTGCTGGTGTCCACCACGGTCATCGAGGTGGGCGTGGACGTGCCCAACGCCAATATCATCGTGATCGAAAACGCCGAGCGGTACGGCCTTTCGGCACTGCACCAGCTGCGCGGGCGCGTGGGACGCGGCAAAGGCGAAGCGTACTGTGTGCTCATCAGCGACCATGCGACCGATGCGGTAAAAAAGCGGCTCTCGTTTTTATGCCATACGAACGATGGCTTCGAAATCGCAAAATTCGATCTGGAAACACGCGGGCCGGGCGACTTTTTCGGCAGCCGGCAGCACGGCCTGCCCACGCTGCGCATCGCGGACCTGATGGCCGACAGCCGTGCATTGTATGCAGCCCAGAAGGAGGCGCTGGCGCTCGTCGGAGCGGACCCGGCGCTGCGCAGCCCCGGAAACGCGGGGCTGCGACGTCTGGCCGAGGAGCTGTTCTCCGGCGACACGGCACTGAACTGAAACGGAAAAGCGGCACTGTATGGGGCCAAATGCGGAACCATCCGAAGGCATTCCGGTGGCGGCGCGCATGCATTCGCTGTAAGCGGGCACAGTGCCGTCCGGATAAAAGAAATGCGGGGGGACGGAAAAAATGACAGGCACGCTGGTAAACGCCGCGGCCATCGCGGCGGGAGGCTGCGTTGGGCTGCTGCTGAAAAAAGGGGTAAAGGGCAGCCATCAGGACTCCATCAACAAGGCGCTTGGCGTTGCGGTGCTGGTGCTGGGGCTCAACGGCGTAATCTCCTCCATGTTCACGGTGAACGCGGACGGTACGCTGGCCTCCTCGGGCGAGCTGCTGCTCATCATCAGCCTGGTGCTGGGCACGCTGGCGGGCGAGGCGCTGCGCATCGACGACAGGCTGAACGGCTTGTCCGGCCTTGTGGAGCGCAGGCTGCACCTTTCGGGCTTTGCCCAAAGCTTTGTGAACGGCGCCCTCATCTACTGCGTGGGCGCGATGGCCATCATCGGCGCGCTGAACGACGGGCTGCGGGGCGACGCCTCGGTGCTGTACATCAAAAGCCTGCTGGACGGCATCTCCTCTGTGGTGCTGGGCGCAACGCTGGGCCCGGGCGTCATCTTTGCCGCGCTGCCTGTTCTGGTATACCAGGGAGCCATTTCCCTTCTGGCGGGTGCGCTGGAACCGTTCCTCGCGGGTGAATTGCTGGGGCAGATCTGCGGCGTGGGCTACTGCCTGGTGCTGTGCATCGGCATCAACTTTCTCGGCATGACGAAGATCAAGACCGCCAATATGCTGCCGGCGCTGCTGGTACCTGTGCTGTGGAGTTTTCTGCAGCCGCTGTTCCGCGGGGCGGCATAAAGCGCGGCATGTTCCGTCCTTTTTGCAGATGTTCAACAAAACAAAAGCACTGTTTCGGGCGGCGGTTTTTGCTGTTTTCGCGCATATGAAATGCCGCGCAAAAATATTTTGCGAATACGCTTGACATCCTCTGTAAAACACGATATAAAGTTTATAAGACCTTTGCGCGGCCTCTTGCGCGCCGCGCGCAGAGATATTTTGGAGGGAATTTAGTTATGGTTTTTGAGCGCATCCGCGAGATCATCTGCGACCAGCTTGATTTGGAGGAAGACAAAGTCACCATGGACTCCGATATTATGGAAGATTTCGAGGCGGACAGCCTGGACGTTGTCGATCTCGTGATGTCCATTGAGGACGAATTCGGCCTGGAAGTGCCGGACGACCAGATCGAGAACTTCCGCACGGTCGGTGACGTTGTCCGCTATATCGAAGAAAATTCCTGAGCATCTGCCTGACGACGATCCCCCATGCGCACAGCAGGGGGATTTTTTGTGTGCCTGTGGCGCGAACGGAAAAGAAGAGGAGTCAAAACAATGAGCCAGAACAAAAAAATGGTGGAGGCCATCACCCCCATCAACGAAGATTTCACCCAATGGTATACCGACATCTGCCTGAAAGCAGAGCTGGTGGATTATTCCACCGTCAAGGGCTGTGTCATTCTGCGGCCTTACGGCTATGCCATCTGGGAAAACATCATGCATCTGCTGGACGCGCGCTTTAAGGCCACAGGGCACGAGAACGTAGCCATGCCGCTGTTCATCCCCGAAAGCCTGCTGCAAAAGGAAAAAGACCATGTGGAGGGCTTTGCCCCCGAGGTGGCCTGGGTGACGATGGGCGGCTCCGAGCCGCTGGAGGACCGCCTCTGCGTGCGCCCCACCAGCGAGACGCTGTTCTGCGACCATTTCGCCCACGTGCTGCACTCCTATCGGGACCTGCCCATGAAATACAACCAGTGGTGCAGCGTGGTGCGCTGGGAAAAAACCACGCGCCCCTTCCTGCGCACGCGGGAATTCTGGTGGCAGGAGGGCCATACCATCCACGAAACCGCGCAGGAGGCCATCGAGGAGACCGAGCAGCAGCTGGAGACCTACGCTGATTTTTGTGAAAACGAGCTGAACATTCCCGTGCTCAAGGGTAAAAAGACGGACAAGGAAAAATTTGCGGGCGCGGAAGCCACCTATACCATCGAGGCCATGATGCACGACGGCAAGGCGCTGCAGAGCGGCACCAGCCATTACTTTGGCGACGGGTTCTCCCGCGCGTTCGGCGTGCAGTTTACGGGACGCGACAATACGCTGCAGTATCCCTTCCAGACAAGCTGGGGTATGAGCACGCGCCTCATCGGCGCCATCATCATGACTCATGGCGACGACGAGGGGCTCATCCTGCCTCCGGCCATTGCGCCGTACCAGGTGGTCATCGTACCGGTGGCCGCCCACAAGCCCGGCGTGCTGGAAAAGGCCGAGGAGCTGCGCGAGCGGCTCTCTAAATTCGTGCGTGTGAAGCTGGACGACAGCGAAAACAGCCCAGGCTGGAAATTTGCCCAGTGGGAGATGAAAGGCGTGCCCCTGCGCCTGGAGATCGGGCCCAAGGACATCGAGAACGGCCAATGCGTGCTGGTGCGCCGTGACAACCGGGAAAAAGCCTTCACAAAGCTGGAAGACCTGGAGGCCGCCATCCCCGCTCTGCTGGACGCGCTGGGCAAAAGCCTGTACGCCCGCGCCGAGGCAAACCGCGCCGGGCGCACCTGGACGGCCACGACCATGGACGAGGTGCTGGAGCGCGCCGGAGGCGAGAACGGCTACATCAAGACCATGTGGTGCGGCGATCTGGCCTGCGAGGAAATGATGAAGGAAAAGGCGGGGCTTTCCAGCCGGTGCATGCCTTTCGCGCAGGAGCATCTTTCCGACGTATGCCCCTGCTGCGGCAAGCCCGCGAAGGCCATGGTGGTGTGGGGCAAGGCGTATTGAGAACGCCGCCCAGCCACCGGACAAACAGCAAAAAACAAGCGCCGCCCCCGGGGGCGGCGCTTTTGCATTCCGTTCTATTTGTTTTTGTACATCTCGGCATAATATTTCTGGTAATCGCCGCTGGTCACGTTTTTCATCCAGTCCTCGTGCTCCAGATACCAGTTGATGGTCTTTTCGATTCCCACCTCGAACGTCGTCTCGGGGTACCAGCCCAGTTCGTTCTTGATCTTTTCCGGGTCGATGCCGTAGCGGCGGTCGTGGCCCATGCGATCCTCCACATATTTGATGAGCGATTCGTCGATGGACGGGTCTACTTTATCGTGCAGGATCTCAATGATCTTCTTCACGATAAAGATGTTCGGACGCTCGTTATGGCCGCCCACATTGTACACCTCGCCCACGCGCCCGCCGCTGGCCACCATGTCGATGGCCTTGCAGTGGTCCTCCACATACAGCCAATCGCGCACGTTCATGCCGTCGCCGTACACGGGCAGGCCTTTTTTTGTTTTGGCGTTGTTGATCATCAGCGGGATAAGCTTTTCCGGGAACTGGTACGGACCATAGTTGTTGGAGCAGCGGGTAATGTTCACAGGCATGCCGTAGGTATCGCCGAAGGCCTTCACGAACAGGTCTGCGCTCGTCTTGCTGGCGGAGTAGGGGCTGTGGGGGTCCAGCGGAGTGGTCTCCGTGAAATAGCCTGTCTCGCCCAGGCTGCCGTACACCTCGTCCGTGGAGACCTGCAGATACTTTTTGCCCTCGGCCCACTTGCCGTCCCTATACCAGGCGTTCTTGGCGCACTGCAGCATATTCACTGTGCCCTCCACGTTCGTCTTGACGAAGATCTCGGGGTTCGTGATGCTGCGGTCCACATGGCTCTCAGCCGCAAAGTTGATGACAAAATCAAAATCATACTGTCCGAACAGCGCCGTGATGGCCTCCCGGTCGCAGATATCGGCCTGTACGAATACATGGCGTTTGTCGCCCTCGATGCTCTTGAGGTTCTCCAGATTGCCCGCATAGGTCAGCTTGTCCACGTTGACAATGGTGATATCCTTGTACTTCTCCAGCATATACAGCACGAAGTTGGAGCCGATGAACCCGGCGCCGCCGGTGACGAGATAGGTTTTCATGTGTTTACTCCTCCGGTTTGTAGTTTTCAAAAAAACAGGCCAGCGCGGTTTTCCAATCGCGCATTTCATTTCCGATAGTCGCTTTCAGCATGGCGTTTTCCAGCGCCGAATACGCCGGGCGCGGCGCGATCTGCTTTTTCGCTCCGGCGATGAACTGCTCCGTCGTGCAGGGCGTCACCGTGGCGGGGATGCCGGAAAGGCGGATGATCTCGGCTGCGAACTCGCACCAGGAGCACACGCCCTCGCCCGTGCAGTGGTACACGCCGTATTCCTTGGTCACCAGCAGGTTCAATATCTCGTGGGCCAGATCCGCCGCATTGGTGGGGTTGCCCAGCTGGTCGTCCACCACCGTCACGCCGCCGTTCTGCCTGGCCAGACGAAGCATCGTCTTGACAAAGTTGTTGCCCGCGTAGCCGTACAGCCACGCCGTACGCACAATGAAATAGTGCGTGCAGAACTGCTGTACATACTGCTCGCCCAGCAGCTTTGTTTTGCCGTAGACCGAGCGCGGCGCGGGCAGGTCGTATTCCCAGACGGGCTGCGCCGCGTCGCCGCTGAACACATAGTCCGTGGAGACATGCACCAGCTTTGCGCCGATCTCCTCCGCGGCCATGGCCAGGTTGCGCGCACCCAAGGCATTCACCGCAAAGGCCGCCTCCCGGTTTGTTTCGCAGCCGTCCACATTGGTGAACGCCGCGCAGGAAATGATGGCGTCCGGCGCGTGATGGCGCACATAGGCAGCCACCTCGTGGCGGTTTGTGATGTCCAGCGTGTCCACGTCCGTGGCAAGCACGGTGGCGCGCTGCAGCTTTGCGGGCAGGGGCCCCAGCTCCGTTTTTCCCGCGGCAATGCACCGGCGCAGCTCTGTCCCAAGCTGCCCGTTCGCACCTGTGATGAGTATTTTCATAATATTTTCCTCTTTTTCTGTTTTGCACTTCATTCGGCCCGAAGGGTGCCTCAATACTGCAGCCGCCCCTCAGCCACTCGCTTCAGGTGCTCGCCGTAGGGGCTTTTGCCGTAGCGCCGGGCGCTTTCCATCAGCTTATCCTTTGTGATCCAGCCGTTTTTGTAGGCGATCTCCTCGGGCGCAGAGATCTTGATGCCCTGGCGCTTCTCCACCATGCGCACAAAATCCGCCGCGTCCACAAGGCTGTCCATCGTGCCGGTGTCCAGCCAGGCAAAGCCGCGGCCCAGAAGCTGCACGTCCAGATCGCCCTTTTTCAGGTACATCTCGTTGAGCGTCGTGATCTCCAGCTCGCCGCGGGCCGAGGGCCTTACCTCCTTCGCCATCTGAACCACGCGTTTGTCGTAGAAATACAGGCCCGTGATCGCGTAATTGGATTTTGGCTGCGCGGGCTTTTCCTCCACGGAAACGACCTTGCCGTTTTCATCAAATTCCACGATGCCGAAGCGCTCGGGATCGTTCACATAATAGCCGAACACCGTAGCGCGTCCGTTTTCGGCGTTTTCCACCGCCGCGCGCAGCAGCCTGGAAAAGCCGTTGCCGTAAAAAATGTTGTCGCCCAGCACCATGGCGCATGGCTCGTCCCCGATGAATGCATCCCCCAGAATGAACGCCTGTGCCAAGCCGTCCGGCGAAGGCTGCACCTTGTACGACAGCTTCACGCCGAACTGGCTTCCGTCGCCCAGAAGCGATTCAAAACGGGGCGTGTCCTCCGGTGTTGAGATGATCAGGATATCCTGAATGCCCGCCAGCATCAGCGTGGACAGCGGATAATAGATCATCGGCTTGTCGTACACCGGCAAAAGCTGCTTCGAGGTGACCATCGTCAGCGGATACAACCGCGTGCCGGCGCCCCCGGCCAGTATGATTCCCTTCATTGTTCCTGCTCCTTTGCTTTTCTTTTTTCTCTGCTGTACACCTGCATGCGTAAAGCAATGCAGGCTTCCCCGTGTTTTCCCGGGAAAATACCCGCCCCTCAAACCATTCGGAAACCCCATTTGCGCCAGTAACGGAGCATCGAGCGGATCTGCATCCAGAAATTCTTCCACTTTTTCTTTGTGTCCCGGTGCCAGGCATGATAGACATGCGCCTCGGGCACGTACATCACCTTGCCGTATTCCTGCGCCTTGCGGGTGATATCCGCGTCCTCCACATACATAAAATAACCCTCGTCGAAGCCGCCCATGCGGCGGAACGCCTCGGTGCGCATCACAAAAAAACAGCCCGTGCAGAACTCGATCTCCTGCGGGCAGGACAGATCCTCGTCCTGCATCAGATAATGCCGTTCCACGCCCTTCAAAAACGGCAGCGGAACCTGCCGGGCCAGCAGCGCCAGAAAGCTGGGCCTCCGCTTTGCCGTATACTGCTCGGCCCCGTCCGGGAACAGCAGGCGCGGCGTCGCCATCACCACATCCGGGTGAGCGTCCATCCACGCGCACAGCTTTGAAACGGCGTCGTCGTCCAACGTGATATCCGGGTTCACCACAAAATGGTAAACGCTGTCCAGCTGTGGCAGCACGGTGTTATGCCCGCTGCCGAAGCCCACGTTCTCGGGCAGGCGCACCACCTTCACTCCGGGGCCAAGCTGCTGCGCCGCAAGCCATTCGCCCGCGCCGTCCGGCGAGGCGTTGTCCACCAGTGTGAGCGAAAGCGCCGCGTCCCGTGTGTGCTCCACCAGAGAGCGTGCGGCCTGTGCCGCTTCTTCCCCACCGCCGTACACAACGATGCACGCGCTGACCTTTGTCTTTTGCATAACTACTCCATTCTCAGTTTATGGTCTTATATATTTTACCATCTTTCCCCCACAAATAGCAATGGGCGGCGCAATTGTTTGTGATATTCCGTGCAAAAACGGCGCATCCTATACCCGGGTGATGTGTAAATGAAGGAAAAGGCAACGGCTTTCGCGGTGGGTGCCACCGGATATCCCTGTATCGAAATCCTGGCGCGGGGACACACGCACTGGAGCATGGCCCTGCTGGGCGGCATATGCGTGCTGGCTCTGGTGTGGATCGCGCGGCGATACCCCGGCATGAACATCGCCGTGCAGGCCGCGCTGGGCACGGCGTTCATCACAGCGGCGGAATTAGCCGTAGGGCTGGTGGTGAACCGGGCGCTGGGCTGGCAGGTATGGGATTACAGCCGGGAATTCGGCAATGTGCTGGGACAGATATGCCCCCTGTTCAGCTTTTACTGGTTTCTGCTGTGCCTGCCCGTGTTCGGCCTGCTGCGTCTGGCCGCACGCTGGAAAGCCAAGGGCGCGTCTGAGGTGTAAGGCGCGCAAAACCGCGCCCCGTGTGCAGCATACGGGGCGCGGTTTTGTTTTAACGCAGGGTCATCTTGCGATCTGCTTATTGCGGTATTCGTTGGCGCTCATATTCTCCATTTTTTTGAAAATGCGGGAAAAATGCGTCACATCCGCAAAGCCCACCGCGTCGCTCACTTCCCAGACCTTGAGGGCTGGGTCGGCCAGCAGCTCCTTTGCTTTGGCGATGCGAACGCCGTTGAGCAGGTCGGAAAAACTCTGTCCCGTGTTCTTGGCAATGAGCTTGGAGAGGTGCCACTGGCTGACGTAGACCTTGTCCGCCACGTCGGGCAGCGTCAGTTTTTCCGCATAATGCTGCTCAATGTACTGTACCGCTTTCTTTATGATGAAATTCTGCGCATTTTCCGCAGACTGCACCGCGCCGGACGCGGGCGCGCCGCCCAGGTTTTCCACCATGACGGCCAGTGCCTCTTCCAGCTCATGCATCTTGCTGGGCTTAAGTACATACCGCACCACACCCAGGCCGATGGCCCGCTGGGCGTACTCAAAATCCGGGAACCCGCTCAGGATCGTCACCTGCATGTCTGGGAACTCGCTGCGTACAGCCGCCAGCAGCGCAAGCCCGTCCGCGCCCGGCATGCAGATATCCGTGAACAGGATATCCGGCCGCTTTTCCCGCAGCACGGCCTGCGCCGCAAGCCCATCGGACGCGGTAGCCACCACTTCGCAGCCATACTTCGCCCAGGGCATCACCTTTACCAGGCCGCTGACGATGATATCCTCGTCGTCCACGATCATCACCTTATACATCCTATATCACCACACTGTTTTTGCCTATGGTCATAGTATACCATAACGCCGCGAAGCGACCACAACAAAACCGCATCTATTGCGGTTTTGCATGGTCCAATGTTCTCAAAGCCCTGTGCGCCAGCACAGGGGCGTGTGCAATGCACACGCGCAGCCGCGCAAGCGGCGGCTTTGAGGTTATTATACCATATTTTTAAGCTCACACTTCGCGTACCGCTCGTGTTCACCAACCGGACATATTTTATACCATATTTCCATTCCCCCGCCCAACGGTGGAAAAGCGCGGCACCGGGCGCGCCCCATGCACCGAACACAGGACACGCCCGCCCGCCGCGCGAAAAAGGGGAGCACCTGTAAAATGCGCCGCAAAAGCTGTCAGCCCTTCACCGCGCCGGCAGTCATCCCCTTAATGATATAGTTCTGCAGGAAGATATAGACCACCAGCACCGGAATCACGACCATCACCACCGCGGCCACCATCAGGCCGTAGTTCGTGCCCGCCTGGCTGGATATCTCGTTCAGCAGGCGCGTGATGGTGAAGAATTTTTTGCTGCGCAGGAAAAACATCTGTAAAAAAAGGTCGTTGTAGCTCCACAGAAACGTGAAGATGCCCACCGTGGCAAAGCTGGGCTTGGCCAGCGGCATGATGATTCGGAAGAATATCTGGTAGACGTTGTAGCCTTCCAGATAAGCGGCTTCCTCCAGATCCACCGGGAGGCTGCGGATGAAGCCCATCAGCACAATGATGGCAAACGACAGGTTGCCCGCAATCTGCGGCAGGACGACCGAGAGCCGCGTCAGCCAAATGCTGCCTGTATTCACGATGCCCCAGGACGACTCCATGCGGAACACCGGGATGATCGTGGAGAACACCGGGAACATCATGCTGGCGATGATCATGGAATGCAGAAAGCCCCGCAGCCGGAAGCTGTACCGCACCATAGCGTAGGCGGCAAGCCCAGCCAGCACCATCACCACCACAGTGACAGCACCGCTGATGACAATGCTGTTGACATAGGCCGTGCCGATGTCAACGCGCTTGAAGGCGGTGACGTAGTTCTCCAGTGTGAATTTGTCGCCGATGGGCAGCGAGAATGTATCGCTGCGGATCAGCCCGCGCGGCTTGAAGGAATTGAGGATGACCCAGATAAAAGGATAGATCGTCGTGAGCGCCCACAGGGACATAAACACATAGAGGAGCGTTTTTCCCACGGGAAAGCGTCTGCGTGTCATAAAAAAGCCCCCCTTAATAATCTTTTTCTTTGAAGATGCGGTTCGCGATCTGGCTGATCACAACACCCAGCACCACGATGAGGATGGCGATGGCCGAGCCGTAGTCCACGTCCTGCAGCACCATAGTCTGGTAGTACATATATGTGCCGGTCAGCCAGGATTTGTCCAGCGGCAGGCCGCCTACAAACATGGTCCACGGCAGGTCGAACACCTTCAGCGAGCCGGTAATGGCCAGCACCAGGCAGGTACACAGCGTGTTGTGCAGCAGCGGCAGGGTGATATACCGGATGCGCCCCAGGCCGCTGGCCCCGTCAATCTCGGCCGCCTCATAAATATCGGTAGAGATATTGTTCAGCCCTGTGACGAGAATAACAAAATAAAACCCCACATACTGCCAGATAACAGGTACCATCATCGTGACGAAAAAGTGGGCGGGGTCCTTCCAGTCGATATTCTCCGCGGCGAGGCCCAGGTTCTGCAGAAGCTGGTTGAGCATGCCGCCGTCGTACAGAAAGATCAGGTTGAACAGAAGGCCCAGCGCTGTGGCGCTGATGACGATGGGAAAAAAATACACGGTGCGGAAGAATTTCGCCCCCACCTTGATGTTGTCCACCATCAGCGCCAGCACCAGCGCGATGCCCACCTGAAACACCACGGTCAGAATCATCAGAATCATGGTGTTCTTCAGCGCGGTGCGCATGAGCGGGTCTGTGAACATCTTGACGTAGTTCTCCCATACCGGCTCGTTCAGGCCGCGGCTGCTCTCGCCCAGGCCGCCGATCTTGTTGAGGCTGTTGTAGATATTCATCAAAAACGGATAGTATAAGTACATGGTCAAAAAGAGGAAGGTCGGCACGAGGAACAGCACGAGCGGGCCTTTCTTTTTGTAGATCATCGCATTCATGGCAAGGCTCCCCTTCTTTTCTGCGTTTGTCTGCGGGATGCGGGCGCGCGAAGCGCCGTCGTTTTTCGGACGGAAGCGCCGCCGTTCGGTGCGGCGGACGGCCCCGGGGGCGTGCGGCACGGCATGCGCCGCGGCCGAAGGCCCGTTTTTTCAAAAAAGGCCGGAGAGCCGTTTCCAATCTCTCCGGCCGTATTGGCTGCTTATATCGCTTGCGTCAGGAATCTGCCAGCGGGGTGGCGAGGGCCGTCTCAATGGCCTCCTCCGGCGCCAGGGTGCCTGTCACAACATCCTTGACAGAGGCGAACAGAACGCCGCGGGCAGTCTGGTTCAGCGCATCCTGCACGGCGCTGGCCATGCCTGTCTTGCCGTTGAACATGGTGACGGCCGCCGCGTGCAGGCTGTCGGTATCCGCCGCTTCGGGCAGGCCGGATTTCAGCGCCGTAGGGGCGCCGCCCGCGAACTTGTTGACCATATCGTCGGTGGTCATGTATTCCACGAACTGGACGGCCGCATCGCGCTTTTCGGGGTCGCTCCAGGCTTTCTCGGTGATGTAGTAGCCCATGGAGATGCCGCCCACGATGTCCGTGGCCTTGCGGCTGCCGCTGCCCGGCACATAAGTAACGGTGTAATCGTCGATGTTCTCCACGTTGCCTGCGGCGTCCTCGCTGCCGGTGAACCAGCCCACCTTCCACGAGCCGTCAATGGCGAACGCGGCTTTGTTGTCGGCCATCATCTGGAATGTGTCGGCGTCGCCCGCCGTCAGGGTATTTGCGGGGAAATAGCCCTTTTCGTACATCTCTTTGAGGGTGTTCAGGCCCGCGACCCAGCGCTGGCCCGCTTCGTCGGCGCCGGAAGCAGGGACCTCGGCGTGCTTGGCCACGTCGCCCTGGTTCAGGATGCAGAACTCGAACCAGTAGTGCGGCACCTCCTGCAGGGAGCAGGCGATGGGCGTATAGCCCTTGCTTTTAATGGTCTCACACATCTCCATGAACTCGTCCCAGGTCGTATCGGGGCCGGGGACCTCCAGGCCGCAGTCGGCCAGAACGGTTTTGTTCACGAACATGCCTTCCCAATATCCGCTGGACGGAACGGCGTAGGCCTTGGCGTCCACAAAGGAAAGGGGCATGGCCGCATCCAGCATGTTGGATGCATAGTCCGGGTATTCCTTGCGGATCTCCTCGATGGACACGACCTTGCCGTTCTTGATAAACTCGCTGGCGTCAGTACCCGTGAAGAAGAAGAGCACGTCCGGTTCGCTTCCGGTCTGGAAGTCGGCTTTGACCTGGGCCTTCCACTGCTCGTTTGAGGTGGCGGATTCGTCTACCACAGTGTTGCCCGTGGCCGCTTCGTAACCCGCCACCGCTTCTTCATAATTGGCGCGGTTGCCGTCGTCGCCGCCGTAGGACGTCACGACGCGGATCTCAACAGGCTTTGCTTCGGGGGCGGAGGAGCCTGTGCTTCCGGCCACGGACGCGGAAGCCGGAGCGCTGGAGCCGGAACCGCCGCAGGCGGCCAGCATGGAAGCGCCGAGGCACAGCGCAAGAATGATCGCGAGTGTCTTTTTCATGTTTCAAACCTCCCATTTTCTGGGGGCATGCGCGGCGTTCACAGCACCGTCCGAATGCCTCCCTGTGCCTATAATGTTATACCAGTTTGCACAAAAACTGAATGAACGAACTTGTTTTTTATTGCATATTATTGCCCGTCTTGTTCAAATTTGATATTCATTCTCGACAACGTATTTCCTTTTTCAGTGATTGTGATGGAAAGGCCGCTCTCCTGCCCGTAGATGATCTTTACCCGCTCGTGTACGTTGCGGATGCCCAGCGAAGCGCTGCCCGTTCCCTCCGGCAGCGGCTCGTCCGAGAGAAGCGTCTGGATCTTCATCAGGTCGTCGTAGGTGGTTACGCCGTCGTTCTCGATCTCCAGCAGCAGCCTGTCCTGCTCGCGGTAAGCGCGGATGATGATGGTGCCTTTCTGCACGGGATTGATGCCGTGCTCCACGGCGTTTTCCAGCAAAGGCTGCAGCACCAGGCGCGGCACATAGCAGTCCAGCGTTTCGGGGGAGATCTCCTTTTCCACGGTCAGCCGCTTGCCCAACCGCTCCCGGATGATGAACAGGTACGCGTCCACATACATCATTTCCTCGGAGAGGTGGATGAGCGGCCGGTGCTTGCGGTCCATGGCCGCGTTCAGCATCGTGGACAGCGCCTCCAGCATCTGACATACCTTCACGTCGTCGGCCAGGCGCGCTTCCCAGTTGATGATCTCCAGCGTGTTATTCAGAAAATGGGGGTTGATCTGGCTCTGCAGAGCCATGATCTTCGCGTCCCGCAGGGCCAGCTCCTCCTTATAGATGCGCTCGAACTGATTTTTCAGCTTGTCGCTCATGGCGTTGAAGCTGTTGCCCAGATAGGCGAACTCCTTGCTGCCCAGCCGCCCGGCGTCCACCTGAATGCCGAATTCACCCTGCTCGATGTGCGCCGAAGCCCCGCTCAGCGTGACGATGGGCCGGTTTACCTTGCGGTACAGAAACGCGATGACCGCTCCCATCAGCGGCAGCAGCGCGGCCAGCAGCGCGGCCAGCAGCAAAGCCGTGCTGCGCAGCTGGGCGCGCATGGCCGCGGTGTCGGAGTAGACGATGTATTCCAGCGCACAGCCGGGCACTACGCTTTCACTGCCCCAGACGGCGTAGCTGCCCTGCGCGGGCGCGCCGCCCTGGCCACCCGCACGGATGTTCCCGCGCAGCTCTCCCGCATCCCGCACGCTGCCCGCAACGGTATACTCCGCGTCGCCCAGCCAGACCGTAGCGTCCGTCATCCAGATGACACTGCGCATACTGTCGAACAGCGTGTCGGTGTTCAGCTCCATCACCAGCACGCCGTAGGTGCGGTAGTTGGCGTCCAGCAGATTGCGCATCATGTACAGGCTGCCGTCCGCCGCAAAGAAACCGATGCCGGTGCCCAGCGCTTCGCTGCGGACCAGTACTTCGTCCCGCACATGCTGCTGATATTTGCGTATGGAGGTATACGAGGTGTTGGAGGTATAGATGGGCGCTGCTGGATCGTCCACCAGCGTGACGATGGTATTGCGGAATTTGTCGTCGTAGCGGTACTGCTGGGTGAGAAAGGTCTGCATCTCGTTGTAAAATGCGACGTAATCGCCCGTTTTCGTGTAGGATGCCCAGGCATTGCCCATGGTGGCGATATAACTGGCCTTACGGCTGGCGGCGATCATGGAATCCAGGTTGCGCCCGGTGATGGCCGCGGCGCTTTGTGCGCTGCGCATCATATCGCTGCGGTACTGCCGCGTCATGCTGTCCAGAATATATACACCGCCCAGCGTGACGATGAGCACAACGGGCAGCACCCAGCACAGCAGGATAATGCCCAGCATCCCCTGCCGCAGGCCGAGCTGCCGCCTGTGTTTCATTTTCTGCCGTTCCATGCCTCCGCCTCTTTCCCGGCGCGCTTTGCAAGCATCCGCGCGTCCTGCCCGCTATTATAGCAAAAAAGGGGGACAATGTCCCCCTTTCCCCGCTTTTCGGTCGCTTTTCGTTACAGCGACAAAAACTCCGTCAAAATTTTGGCAAATTTTTCCGCATTTTCCATGGTATCCATCTCACAGAACACGCGCAGCAGCGGCTCGGTGCCGGAAAAGCGCGCGATGACCCAGCCGCCGTTTTTGAAGTACACCTTGCAGCCGTCCATGTAGCTGACCTTGGCGATCTCGCAAGGGAATTCCGGCAGCTGTTTGTCCTCCATCAGCAGCTTGAAGATGCGCGTCCTTTCGGCGCTGCTGAAATGAAAATCGTGTTCCGCCATCTCGGCGGCACCGTATTTCTGCGTGATTTCGTCCCACAGCGCGCTGAGCCTGCGGCCTGTTTTGGCAATGGCCTCAACCAGCAGCGCGGCGGCATAAATGCCGTCCTTGCCCTGGATGTGCCCGCGCACCGTCAGCCCGCCGGAGCTTTCGCCGCCGATGATGGCGCCGGTCTCCACCATCTTGGCAGACACATATTTAAAGCCCACAGGCACCTCGTAGCAGGTCTCGCCGAAGTCCTCGGCAATGCGGTCCAGCAGATGGGTGGTGGCCAGGTTCCGCACCGCTGCGCCGCGCCAGCCGCGGTACCGCATCAGATAGTAATACAGCAGCACCAGAATCTTATTGGGATGCAGGAACTCCGCCTTATCGTCAATGACACCCAGGCGGTCCGCGTCGCCGTCGGTGGCGATGCCGATGTCGCAGCCGTGTTCTTCCACATAGTTCGTCAGGCCCGCCAGCGTCTTGAGGTTGGGCGCGGGCAGCCGGCCGCCGAACAGCGTGTCCCTCCGCTCATGGATGACCTCTACGTCGCACCGGGTGGTGAGCAAGATGGTCTGCAGCGCCGTCTTGGACACGCCGTACATGGGGTCCAGCACCACGTGCAGGCCGCGGGACCGGATGGCCTCTGCATCCACCATTTTGAGGATGCTGTCGATGTAGTCGTTCATCGGGTCGATGAGCTGGATACTGCCTGCAGCAAGCCCTTCTTCGTAGGGCACCGTCTCCACAGGCTCGCCTTCCAGCTCGCGGATATAGCCCTCAAAGGCGGCGGTAAGCGTTTCGTCCGCGTCGCGCCCGCCCTCCATAAACACCTTGATGCCGTTGTAGACGGCCGGGTTGTGGCTGGCCGTGATGGCCATGCCGTAGGGCAGGCCATAGGCAGCCACCGTATACATAATAAGAGGCGTGGGGCTTTCCCGGTGGATGATGCGGCACAGGATGCCCTGTCCCGCCATCACCTCAGCGGCCCATCCGGCGGCCTCCTCGCTCAAAAAGCGCCTGTCATAGCCGATGACGAAGCCCTTGTCGGCCCTGCCCTCATCCAGCATTTTACGCGCCAGCGCCAGCGTCAGCAGCTGGACGTTGGCTTTCGTGAAGCCGTCGCCGATGACGGCGCGCCAGCCGCCCGTTCCAAAATGGATCATCGTTTCGCTCTCCTTCCTGCATATCCCCGCCGGGGAACCTGCGGCGCGCGTCAGCCCAGCACCGCTGTCACGCGGCCCGTCGTGCCGGGCGCCAGCAGCGGCAGCCGTTCCACACGCACACCGTCCAGGTACAGCGCCTTTACGCCCTTGCACACATGGGCGGGGTTCCGCACCTCGATCTCATACACCGCGCCCCGGAACCGCCGCACGGCCGTAAAGCCGTCCCAACCGCCGGGGATGCACGGGTCGATGACAAGGCCGTCGAACTCCGGCCGGATGCCCAGCATATAGCGCGTCGCGGCCACATAGCTCCACCCGCCGGAGCCTGTCATGAACGGATGGTGCGCCTCGCCGAATTTCTTGTGGTCGCGCCCGGTGATGAACTGACAGTAGGAATAAGGCTCCGCTTTGCGCGTCTCTATTTTGTCGTTCTGCCAATAGGGACACAGCGCGTCGTAAAACTGCATGGCCCTGTCGCCCCGTCCCAGCACGCATTCCGCCGCCCACGCCCATGGGTTGGGATGGCTGAAAATGGATCCGTTTTCTTTCAGGCCCTTATACACCCGGGTGACAAAACCAATGTCGTCGTCGGGCTTCGAGTAAGCCGGCGCGTTGAGCATCAGGCCCCAGGGCGTGTAGAGGTATTCCTCCACGCTGTCCATGGCCCGCGCGCCCCGCTCCGGCCCTGCCGCGCCGGAGAGAACGGCCCAGGTGTTGCTCTCCAGATGCACCTTGCCCTCCGTATCCGCGTCCGTTCCGATGGGAAGGCCGTTTTTTGTGAAGCCGCGCAGATACCATCTGCCGTCCCACAGCTCTTTTTCACACACGTCCGCCACGCTGCGCCGCACGGCCTCGTAATGCTCCGCGTCTGCCTTTCGGCCCAACCAGCGGGCCAGTGCGGCAAAGTTTCCCAGTGCCCAAACGTGCAGAAAGCTCACCATCGCGCTTTCGCCCCCGCCCAGGTTCAGGCAATCGTTCCAGTCCGCCCGCAGGCCCTGGCAGATCCCATGCGCACCCACCATGCGCTGGGAAAAATCCAGGATCGTCTTCAGGTGGCCGTAAACCGTGTCCGTCCCTTTATCCGCATAGGGCACCGGCATGTCGAGGAACGCGGCGTCCCCAGTCTCCCGCACATAGTCCGCCACGGTGGAAACAAGCCACAGCGCATCGTCGCTGCATGCGTCCGCCAGGCCGTGGATCATACTGCTTTTATCCGGCGTGGGCACAACGGTCGGGCTCTTGAAACTCTGCCGGGGCGTCTCCTCGAACCATTCCGGCTCGAACAGATGCAGGCCGTATCCCTCGCTGACAAGCCCTTTTAAAAGCTGCACGATGCGCTCTTTGCAGCGGGCGGGGTTCGAGTGCAGCACGGTCATCGCGTCCTGGGCGGTGTCGCGGTAGCCCAGCCCGGTGCGGCCGCCCACCTCGATGAAGCTGGCAAAGCGGGAAAACTGCACGTTTATCTCGCTCTGATACAGCGTCCAGATATTGATGAGCGTGTTCATGCCCTCATTGGGCGTGTCGATTTGCAGCGCCGCACATTTTTCGTCCCAGTAGTCGCGCAGGGCCGCCAGTGCCGCGTCCCGGGCGGCGGGCGGCGCATATTTTTTGCGGATGCGCACGCCTTCGGCCCGCGGCCCCTCCCCCAGGAAAAACGCTTCGCGCAGGACCTCGCCGGGCGCGAGGATAAAACGCCTGTGCAGCGACGCGCACTGGTTGCCGCTCAGCTCCGTGCTGCCGGAAAGCGTGCCCCGCTCCACGCCGATGGGGTCTGTCTCGGTGCGGTACGGGCCGATGAACGCCTCCCGCACCGTATCGTAGCTGTCCGGCGGGAAAGTGGCCGCAAAATACTGGAAGCCGTTCTCCTCATAGAAAAGGTCCTGTTCGATGATGCCGTCCGCATAGCTGCCGCCCGCGGCATACAGGCTCATCTGAAAGTTGCGGTTGTCCATATCGATATGGTGGAACGACAGCTCGGCGTAGCTGAACACGCTGATGCTCCGCGCCCGGCCGGAGATATTCTCCAACGAAAGGTCCCAGATCTCCACAGCCTCGCCCCGGGGAATGAACAGCGTCTGCACGGCGCGGATGCCGCCGTACTCACATTCGTATTTTGTGTAGGACAAGCCGTGGCGGCAGGTATATTTCGCCCAGTCCAGCGGCTTGCCCACGGGCTGCCACGAAACAGACCAGTACTCCCCGGTGTCGTCGTCCCGAAGATAAATGTAATGGCCGGGCCGGTCCATGGGCACGGCGTTGGCGCGAAAACGCGTGATGCGGTGATATTCGGCGCTTTTATGGAACAGGTATCCGCCCGCCGTGTGGTTCACCACGGCGCACATCTCCTCCGTGCCAAGATAATTGGTCCAGCTCGCGGGCAGGTCCACCCTGTCGATGACATATTCCCGGCGGTCGTTGTCGAAGTGGCCGTACTGCATACTGCATCCTCCCTGTACGGGCCGCGCGGAGGGCGCGCCCGGTGTCGTTGCTTTTATTGTACGGCGCGCGGCGCGCGGTGAACAGGGCGGGGCTTGGCATATATTTGCGTTTCTTGCCACGTGGCGCCGGCCATCCCTTTCTCCGGGCGGCGGTGCCTCTGCTCCATGCGGGCCGCACCGGTCATTGGTTTTACGCATCCAAAAAGTCATTTGATTTTTATCGTCATTTTTATATTGACTTCGCCTCGCAAAAAGTCTGTCAAATGCGTGCAGATTTTTTCGACTTGTGACCATGTTGTGACCAGACGGTGGTATACTGAGTATAAATCAGTCACAGAAAGCCCGAAATTCGATACACTCAGGAGGAATACGATGGAAACGAACCGGATGATGTCTCCCGCCGCCAGGCGGCTTGCGGCAGTTGTGCTGGCCGCGCTGCTTTGTCTCTCGCTGTTCTGGCCCAAGGGCGGCTCGCTGACCGCCGTGCTGTGCGGCGCTCCATTGGCCTCCGTAAACGGACGGCCCGCCGCGCAGGTGATGGCGGTGCAGGCGGAGCAATAGCCTTTTACGCAGAAATGCCGGCGGCGGAAATTTCCGCTGCCGGCATTTTTGATTCTTTTCCCTTTTTCGCCCTGGCTCACCGCCGTCTTTCCATCACGAAATTGGTGAGCGCCACGCCCTGCCGTTCCACCTGCTGCTCCCGGATGACCCGATACCCTCTTTTTTCAAAAAAAGGCTTCGCCGTAATCGATGCGTGGGTGCTGATAACGCCCGCGCACACCTGCTCCAGCCTGTCGCAAAGGGCGGTTGCCACGCCCTTGCCCTGATGGCGCCGGTGGACGTACAAACGGTCCAGATATCCCGAGCCGTCGATATCCCCAAACCCGATGACCGCACCGTCCTCCAAAGCGACAAGGGTATGGTGTTCCCGGAACGAGCGGTCCCAGGCCTCCAGATCCACATGGCCCGTCGCCCACGCGTCCAGCTGCTCCTTTGTATAATCCCCGGCATTGACCGTATGGACCGTGTCGTAGAACAGCTCCGCCAATTCCCGGCAATCCGACGGCCTGTATTTTCTGATCTGCATGCTTATCCTCCGCATCACGGCGCCTCACAGCGCGTACTCCATCTGGCAGTCAAACGGCTCCGACGCCACATGGGCCTCATTGTACTCCCGGGCCTCCACGCAGCCCATCGCCGCGTAAAACGCCTGTGTCTCCACCGCCGAATGGGCCGACAGATACAGCTTTTTTCCGCCGTGCGCACGGGCCCACTGCGCCGCCCGGGTAAAAAGCTCCCGCCCGATGCCTCTGCCCCGCAGCTCAGCCGAAACGTGCAGGCACGTCAGGTCCCGGTAATCCCCCGCTTTGCCCAGCGGGGCGCTTTCCACCGAGGCAAAGCCCTTGAGCGCGCCGTCCGCAAAGGCCCCCAGCACAACGCCGCCCGTGGCCAGCGTATTTTGCAGGCATTGCACAAGAAACGCATAATCCGCTTCGCTCCAGTCGTCGATGAACGGCGCGTCCCGCACGACCCATACGCCGTTTTCCCTGCGGCGGCACTTCGTCACTTCCTGGCGCCGTTCAAAATGCCGGAACAGCGCTCGGTCCAGCTCGCCGGGTGCGATCTCGCGGTATTCCATATCCATTCTCCTTCTATGCGGCCGCCGCGCGCCGCTCAAAACACCTGGAACAGGTAAAACTTCAGATAATTCGTCTCGTCCACACCCCACAGGATGGGATGGTCCGGCGATTGCTGGCGCGCCTCGATCTGGCGCAGCTGCACGCCCGCGTCACGGGCCGCGTCTGCCAGCATGGCGCGGAACATCCCGTCCGTGGCAAAATGGCTGCAGCTGCAGGTGGCAAGATACCCGCCCCGGGGCAGCAGCTTCATGGCGCGGTAATTGATCTCCTTATATCCCCGCAGTGCGCCCGGCACTGTCTTGCGGGATTTCGTAAACGCGGGCGGATCCAGAATGATGAAATCATACTTTTTGCCGCCCTCCTCCGCCAGACGGGGCAGCAGGTCGAACACATTGGCCGCCACGCAGTCCATTCTGTCCGACACTCCGTTGATATCCGCATTGCGGCGCGCCATCTCCACGGCGGCCTCGGAGACGTCCACCGCCGTCACACGGGCCGCGCCGCCCTTGGCTGCGTTCAGTGCAAAGGAGCCGGTGTGCGTGAAGCAGTCCAGCACCGTCCTGCCCTGCGCAAGCCGCGCCACAGCCTGCCGGTTGAACCTCTGGTCCAGAAAAAAACCCGTTTTCTGGCCATTTTCCACGTCCACAGTATAGCGGACCCCGTTTTCCACAATGTCCGTCAGACAGGTGTCTGGCCGGGGCAGGCCCAGCGCCGAAAGGTCAAACCAGCCCTTGTTTTCCTCCAGCCCCTCCCGGGCGCGGATGGCAACGTCGTTGCGCTCGTACAGGCCGTCGATCTGCTGGCCGTCGTCCCGCAGCAGCTTTACCAGCAGCGGAAAGAGCATGGGCTTGATGCGCTCGATGCCCACAGAGAGCGTCTGTGCCACCAGATACCGGCCGAAACGGTCCACCGTCAGGCCGGGGAACAGGTCGGCCTCGCCGAAGATGACACGGCAACTCGAAACCTCCCCGCTCAGCACTGTTTTGCGGTACTCCCACGCGTGGGACAATCGGCGCAGGTAAAACGCCTCGTCGAAGACATCATTGGCATTGCGTGAAAGGATGCGCACACGGATCTTGCTGTGCAGGCTGATGAAGCCCGTGCCCAGATACCGTCCCTTTGCGCTGATCACGTCCACCAGCGCGCCGTTTTCCGCGGGCTGCGCGTCCGCCACTTCCGTATCGTACACCCACGGATGTCCACCCGTCAGCCCTCGTTCGGCCTTGGGGGTAACGGTCACCCGGGGATATCCTCTTTGCTGCTTCATGGTCTTTCCGCCTTTTCTTTTGGGTGCGCGCGTTTGCGCCCGTCCGGGCTTTTTACAAAGCGCCCGGCATTTTTGACTTGTCGGATACACACTATTATAATGGTCTTACGAAAAAAAAGATAGTGGGGTGTTAAAATGGAGATCGAACGCAAGTGGCTCATCGACGGGTTCCCCGCCGGTCTCCCGCTGCTGAAAGAGGCCCGGGTGCGCCAGGGATATATCTCGACAGCCCCCGTGGTGCGCATCCGGGAGAGCGTGAACGCCGACGGCTGCCGCTGTGTGCTGTGCTTCAAGGGCGAAGGCACGCTGGCGCGGGAGGAGGTTGAAACGGATATTTCTGCGGAATTGTTCCGGCGGCTCACAGCCTTCACCGGGCAGGACCTTGTGACCAAGGATTACAGGGTGTATGCGCTGCCCGGGGGCGAGCGGCTGGAGGTGAGCCTGGTGGACGCGGGCCGGCCCACGGCGTTTTTCTACGCGGAGGTGGAGTTTCCCACCGTGGAGGCCGCCCGCGCCTTTGTTCCGCCGCCCTTCCTGGGCGAAGAAAAGACCGAGAGCGGCGATTTTTCCATGAGCGCCTACTGGCACGCTACCCGCGGCTCCGGCCGGGAGGGATAGCCATGCACACGGGCCGCCTGTTCGAGATCGTATATCTGCTGCAAAGCCGTCCCCGCATGACGGCGCGGGAGTTGGCCGAACGCTTTGAAGTGAGCGTGCGCACGATTTACCGGGACATCGACGCGCTTTCGGCCGCGGGCGTCCCTGTGTACGCGGCGCGGGGCGGAGGCGGAGGCGTGGGGCTGCTGCCCGGCTATGTACTGGACCGCTCGCTGCTGACGGACGGCGAGCAGGACGAGATCCTATATGCCCTGCGGGCCATGGCTGCCGCAGGTATGGGAGGCGCGGCGCTGGAAAAGCTGGCCGGGCTGTTCCAGAAAAGCGGCGACGGCTGGCTGGAGGTGGATTTTTCTCCCTGGGGCTCCGGCCCGGCGGAAAAACGCGTGTTCGCCACACTGAAAACAGCCATCCTTTCGCGCCGTGAGATCGCCTTCGATTATTACAGCGCGCGCGGCGAAAAAAGCCGCCGCACGGCCCAGCCCGTGAAGCTGGTTTATAAAGATGCCGCCTGGTACCTGCAGGCGTACTGCCTGGCACGACAGGCGCTGCGTGTGTTCAAACTGTGCCGCATGCTGGACGTGACGCTGCTGGACGCCGTTTTCACGCCCGGCCCGCAGCACACGCCCCAGCCGATGGACCCGACGGAGGCCCCCGGTCCGCTTTTGCATCTGGAGTTGACGTTCACACCCGCCGCCGCGTACCGCGTTTACGATATGTTTCCGCCGGAGTGGGTGACACAGCTGCCGGACGGACGCTTCTTCGTGTCCGCCTTTTACCCCGAAAGCCCGTGGATATACGGTTTTTTGCTGAGCTTCGGAGCCGATGTGGCTGTGCTGTCTCCGCCGCAGGTGCAGCAGGCCCTGCGCGAGGCCGGGCAGAAAGTGGCGGCGCTGTACGGTGCGCCGGAGTGACCCTTTGGCGCGCGGCCGGCTGCGGAAAATTTATTTTTCTTTTGAATATGACGCAGGATGTCATCTTCCCCGGTTTATACTGAACGTACAACAACCGAAAGGGGAATGCAACATGGAAAACCAGAACGTCAAGCGCTTTTGCCAGAGCTGCGGCATGCCGCTGCAAAACGAGGCCGACTATGGCACCGAAGCCGGAGGCGCCAGGTCGGAGGAATACTGCACCTACTGTTACCAGAACGGCGGTTTCACGGCGGACTGCACGATGGACGAGATGATCGATTTCTGCATCCGCTTCGAACAGCAGCAGAACCCGGGGCTGGACGCCGAGGACGCCCGCCGCGCCATGCGCGCGTGGTACCCCACGCTCAAGCGCTGGAAGCAGGCGCAGGGCTGACGCGTATGCGGCGCGTCGCTCCGGCCCGCGCGGGGGAGGGCACTGTACGGGAAAACACCGCGCCGCCAAGGCCGCACGAACTCCACACGACGCCTCTTGGCGCCGCGCGTCTGTGCAAAAATCTCGGGTTTGCACCCCAGGACGTCATGCGGCAGTGCATACGGTGCATCGCACAGCCAGATGCGGTTTATCAGCGCAGGGGCAAAAACTGGTATATCACATCTGCGGGCTGCGAATTTGTGGTCAACGCGGGCAGCGGCACGATCATTACCGCACACCGCCGCCCGCCGCCGCAAAACGGCTCTTGACAAACCGTTTCCGCTTTGCTATCTTAAAAAAACAGCAGCTACGCTGCTGTTTTCTACGCGCATCCAGGCACTTTGTGCCCGGGCGCGGCCATCAAGATCGTTTTTTATTGGGAGCAATAAAAAAGAATCGAACAGACGGGAGATGGAAGGATGCGCATTTGACCTGCTTTTTGTACGTGCACAAACCTGCGGCGCAGCGTTTTCGCGCGCTGCTGTGGTTTGGTGCGCCTTCCACAAAGCGGGAAAATGCGTTTCGTTCCGGCTCCTTCCGTGTGTAAGGAAGGGCAGGGCCGCCTTTGTGCGGCGCCTGCCTTTTTCAGGGTTTCCGGCGCTTCGGCCCGGTTCTGGACACATGGTGGAAAAAGCCGCGGGCGCGTTCCCGCGGCCTTTTTCGATTGGAGTTGAAGTATATGTCCCAAATCACCGTTTCCCATCTTACCTTCGCCTATGACGGCGCCTGCGACAACGTGTTCGAGGACGTCTCTTTCGTGCTGGACACCGACTGGCGGCTCGGCTTTACCGGCCGCAACGGGCGCGGCAAAACCACATTTCTGAAGCTGCTGGACGGCACGCTGGATTCCCGCGGCGCCGTGCGTGCCGGCGTACCCGTGCTGTATTTCCCATTCCCTGTGGAATATCCGGAGGACGATACGCAAGCCGTGCTGGAACGGCTGCTCCCGGATTGCCCGGCCTGGCGCATCCTGCGGGAACTGAATCTGCTGGGTGTGGAGCAAGACGTATTATATCGCCCATTTTATACAATGAGTAATGGAGAGCAAACCAAGATCCTGCTGGCCAGCCTGTTTTTGCACGATGGCGCATTCCTGCTCATCGACGAGCCGACAAACCATCTGGATGCCGGAGGACGCCGCCTTCTGGGTGAATATCTGGCGCAGAAAAGGGGATATATCCTGGTTTCCCACGACAGAGACCTGCTGGACCGCTGCGCCGACCATATGCTGGTACTGAACCGCCGCGACATCACCGTGATGCAGGGGAATTTCACCGCCTGGGAGGAAAACAAACGCGTGCAGGACGACCGCGAACGCGCGGAAAACGAACGGCTGGAAAAGGACATCGCCCGGCTGGGTGAGGCCGCGCGCCGCACCGAGCGCTGGAGCGGCAGGGCCGAGCAGGAAAAGCACGCCCGCAACAGCGGCCTGCGGCCGGACCGGGGCTTTCTGGGCCACAAGGCGGCCAAACTGATGAAGCGGGCCAAAGTCACCGAAGCGCGCCAACAGGCGGCCATCGCAGAGAAAAAAACACTGCTGCGCAATGTGGACGAGGCCGACGGCCTGAAGCTGCACCCGCTGGCCTGGGGCAAAGGCGGGCCGCTGGTGCGCGCCGAAGGCCTGAGCCTTTCCTACGGCGGGCGCACGGTGTGCGCAGGCCTGACGTTCACGCTTCGCCCCGGCGAGCGCATGGCTGTCACCGGCCCCAACGGCTGCGGTAAAAGCACGCTGCTGAAAAAGCTGTGCGGTCAGGACGTCGCCGCCTGCGGTACGCTGGCGCTCGGCGCGGGGCTTATTGTGTCTTATGTGCCCCAGGACGCATCATTTCTGCACGGCGGCGCACGAGACTACGCCCGGAACGCGGGCGTGGACGAGACGATGTTCCTGACGCTGCTGCGCAAGCTTGGCTTTGAACGGGTGCAGTTTGAAAAGGATATGGCGGATTACAGCGCCGGACAGAAAAAGAAAGTGCTGCTGGCCCGCAGCCTTTGCGAAAGCGCTCATCTTTACCTGTGGGACGAACCCCTGAATTATATCGACGTACTGTCCCGCATGCAGATCGAGCAGCTTTTACTGGACTACCGGCCCACAATGCTGTTTGTGGAGCACGACGCGGCCTTTGTGCGCCGGGCCGCCACCGGGACGCTGGCGCTGTAAGCAGGTGCCCCATCACAGGAAAGAAGGAATTTTTATGGAGCTTACCATCCGGGCGGACGTTTCCGCCCATATGCGGGAATTGAAGCAATGGCTTGCACAGACGCGGGATGAGCCCGCCGAGGATATGAACGGCTTTTTCGCCGCCCGCGTGGACACCTATGAAGCGCACATGTCCGTGTGGGACAAAGCATACGGCCGTGTGGCCGAGCTGACGCCCGGAGACTGCGGCCCCCTGCTGGACCTCGGCTGCGGCACCGGGCTGGAGCTGGACCGCATCTTTGCCCGCTGGCCGGAGCTTGCCGTCACGGGAGTGGACCTGTGCGCGGCCATGCTGGAAAAGCTGCGTGCGAAGCATGCCGGGCGGCGGCTTGAGCTGCGGTGCGCGGATTATCTGGCGATGGACCTGGGCGCGGAGCAATACGGCGCGGTCGTTTCCGTAGAGAGCCTGCACCATTTTACCCCGGAGCAAAAGCTGGAGCTGTACAAAAAAATTCATGCCGCCCTGCGGCCCGGCGGCTTTTTTCTGGAGGCGGACTACATCGCCTGCTGCGAGGAAGAGGAGACTCTGCTGCGGGCGGAAAGCGCGCGCCGCCGGGCTCGCGCGAACATCCCGGCGGATGTGTTCATCCACTTCGACACGCCGCTGACGCTGGAGCACGAGCTTGCCCTGCTGCGGGCCGCGGGCTTTTCGTACTGCGAGGCCGTGGACAGCATCGCGGGGGCCACGTTCCTGCGCGGCCGCAAATAAGACCGGTAACAAAAAAGCCTTACAAAAGAGTAAGAAAGCTGTAAGCCCTGTTCCGGTTGCGCGCGGCGCACAGCCATGATACAATAATATATCCTTATTTTTGCTGCAAAGGAGGCCGCGCCCGGTGCAGTTCACATCCCTTGCCTATCTCGGCTTTTTCGCCGCCGTGTTCGCCGTACACTGGGCCGTGCCGCAGAAAGCGCGCTGGGCCGTTTGCCTGGCCGCGTCGGCCGGTTTTTATGCGCTGCTGGGCGCGCCCATGCTTGCCGTGCTGGCGCTGTGCATCGCCGTCTCTTATCTGGGCGGCCTGTGGCTGCAGCGGCGGCGGGGCCGCAGGCCCGCGCTGGCGCTGGCCGCGGCGGCGGCGCTGGCGCCGCTGCTGTTCTTCAAATATTTCAATACGCTGCTGGGCGCGTATGTACCCGAAAGCGTGCGCGCGTTCAGCCTGCTCACGCCCGTCGGCATCAGTTTTTTCACGTTCAAAGCTGTGGCGTATCTGGCCGAGGTGTACAAGGGCGCTCTGCCTCCCTGCCGCCATTTCGGACGGTACGCGCTGTATGTTTCATTCTTTCCCGAAGTGAGTATGGGACCCATCCAGCGCCCGGGCGACCTGATGGCCCAGATCGGCACGCCCCGCGCATTTGACGCCGGGCGCGCGGTACGCGGCGCGCAGCTCATGCTGTGGGGGTATTTTGAAAAGCTGGTGGTGGCCGACAACCTGGCGCCTTATGTTTCCGCCGGGCTGGACGCCCCCGACCTTGTGATGGGCCTTTCGGTGTTCCTGGCCAGCGTACTGTACGCGGTGCAGCTCTATGCGGATTTCGCCGGGTATTCCCACATCGCCATCGGCTGTATGCAGCTTTTGGGCTTTGACGTACCGGAAAATTTCCGCGCGCCCTATTTTTCCACGTCCGTGAAGGAGTTCTGGAACCGCTGGCATATTTCGCTCTCCTCCTGGCTGCGGGACTACGTCTACATCCCGCTGGGCGGCAGCCGCTGCTCCACAGCGCGCTGCTGCGTCAATCTGCTGATAACCTTCCTCGTCAGCGGCCTGTGGCACGGCACCGGGCTTCAATTCGCCGTATGGGGGCTGCTGCACGGGGCATATCTTGCGGTGGGACGGCTCACCGCGCCCGCCCGCGCGCGGCTGTGGCGCGCCTCGCACATTCCGGAGCAGAGCGCCCCGGCCCGCGGGCTGAAAATGCTTGTCACTTTCGTGCTGGTGTGGTTCGGGTGGGTGTTTTTCCGCGCGCCCACCCTGTCCGGTGCGCTGCATCTGTTCGCCCGCATGCCGGACAGCTTTTCTCTTACGCCCCCGGCGCTGAAAAACGCTCTCGCCATGCTGGGGTTTAACAGCGGTATGCTGGTACGCGTCGGCTTTGCCTGCGCTCTGCTGTGCGCGGTGGACTTCGCCGCGAGGCGCACGGGCTTTTCCGCCTGGCTTGCGGGACGCAGAAAATGGTTCCAGGCCGCGCTGTGCTATGTGCTGGTTCTGGCCATCCTGTTTCTTGCGCCCATCGGTGCATCCCCCACGCCCATCTACTTCCAGTTTTAAGCGCCGCGCCCCCGAACGGACGCGGCCCGAATATCCGGGAGGCTTCCATTGAAACGCTTTTTAAAGATCCTCGCGCTGTTTCTCGCGCCCGTCATCCTGCTGCTGGGCATGTTTTCCCTTGCCCTTGTGCGCTCGGGCGAGCTGACGCCCACGGCGGACATTGAAGCCGCTGCGCTGAACGGCGGGCTGGAGCTGTTCGGCCTTGCCTACCGGGATGATACCCGCGCCTTGAAGCAGGCCGTGGCCAACGCCCGCGGTGCGGACGTGCTGGTGCTGGGCACCTCGCGCTCCATGCAGCTGCGCGGCGCTTTCTTCGCATCAGACAGCTTTTACAACGCAGGCGGCGGCATCGCCTATATTTCACAGGCCCAGGTGTTTTTGGAAAACATGCCGCCGGACGCACGGCCGAAGCATCTGCTTCTGGTGCTGGACCAGTATTTCTATAATGAGACCTGGACCTCCATCGAACCGGAGGACAGCGCGGCCCTGCGGCCCTATACGCAGCCGGACGCCTTTTACGCTCTGCGCCGGGCACTGGCGGATTATCTGGACGGAAAATATTCCCTGCTGCATGTGCTGGGCACGCAGGACGGAGTGTACGGCATGTCGGCCGCCGGGCGCGGCGCAGGCTTTTACGCAGACGGCTCATACACCTACGGCACCGCCGTGCTGCACCCGGAAAAAAGCGTGGACGCAGAGTTTAAGGATACGTTCCAGCGCATCGCAAAAAACACGAACCGCTTTGAGTACGGGGAAACGCCGGACGCAGAAAGCCTTGCCCAAACGGAAGCTCTGCTCGCTTTCTGCGCCCGGGCCGGCATCGAGGTAACGGCATTCCTGCCCCCCTACGCCCCCTCTGTGTGGCAGCGCATGCAGGAGACCGGGCAGTACGGCTACATCCCGGCCACCTTCGCGTCGCTGGAGACGATGTTTGCCCGGTACGGCTTTGAGGTGTTCGATTACTCCTATCTGCCGGAGACGAATGACAGCCAGTATGTGGACGGCTTCCACGGCTCCGACCGTGTATATGCGGCGCTGTGCGCGCGGCTGGCGGAGGATTCGCTTCTGCTGGGCGCACAGTTCGACAGCGCCGCGCTGACGGCGCTGTTTACGGCGCAGGGAAACCCTCTGACGGTTTCCCTGCCATAGACCCGCCTTAAAAAGCAGAAACAGCGGCGGGCCGCCCACACCGGGCGCGCCCTCCGCTGTTTTTGGTATTTGATCCCGTTTTTTCAGCCGCCGATCAGGAAGTCCAAAACATCCATCGCTCCGTCGCTCATTTCCTTGTACAGCTCGGTATAGCCGCACCGGGTGCAGGTGATGGTGGTGAAGCGCTTGTTCTGTACGTCGAACAGCTTGGCAAAATTGCCGCCGGTCGCCTGGAACTGGTCGGCCTCATACTCCATATTTCCGCACTTCGGGCATACATACTGCTGCCGTTCCATGGTGCATCCCCTCCTTTTGGTACCAGTTTACGCGAGATTGAGCCGCTTTGTCAACAACCAGCGCGTTATGCAGAAATAAATCACACAGCCGACCAGCAGCACTGCGCCCACGGCCCCCATTACGGCGCACATCACGGCGGCGGGTGCGGCGTGCTCTACCACAGGGACCAGCGCATCCATGGCCCCGGTTGCTGCAAGCACCACGCCGCTGACGAGCATACCGGCCACCGTCAGCATCTGCAGCCCGAAATTGAGTATAAAATACGCCGCGATGCTGGCTCCCAGGCGGCTGGTGGGCCACTGCCCGCCGATGGCCATGCACATGTAAAGCTGTAAATATGTGTTCACTGTACCGATAATAAAAAGCACCAGCATCACGGCGGCGGGCATCCACAGGCCCGTCCCCATCTCCGCGCGGAACGCCGCGCTGAAGCGTGCAAGCGTCATGCCGTTTTCCGCCGCGCCGGGAATAGAGAAGATCAATGCAGCGGCAGCCAGCACCGCCAGCGCCAGTGAAAGGAGCGTCCACACTGTGCCCACGGCCAGCTTGGCCGTGATGTGCTGCGCGGGTGTGACTGGCAGCGTGAACATCAGATATCCCTCGTCCCCCAGCAGGTTTTTGTAAAACCGCTGGATGGTGACGACCACCGCGGCCGTCATCATGGCCATCATTGCAATAAAGGTGAGCAGGCACAGCAGCCCGGAAGCGAGGCCGAGCACCGGCCCTCCCCAGCCCGTTCCGCCGGGCAGCACCAGTATGCCGCCCAGCTTTACGGTCAGCGCCGCCGCGCCCGTCAGCACCAGAACCGTGCCCAGTATGGGCAGAAAAATACGCGCCGTCGCCTTGAATTCATGTTTGATGAGTTTCGCTAACATTTGAATACCTCCCTGAAAAACGCGTCGACGCTTTTGCCCTGCGCCGCACGGAGCTCGTCCACACTGCCGGACGCCACAAGCCTTCCGCCGCCGATCATCACGACGTCGTCCAGCACCTTTTCAATGTCGCCGATGAGATGTGTGGAGAGCACCAGCGCCGCGTCCTCGCTGTAATTACGGATGATCGTATCCAGAATGTAATCCCTGGCCGCGGGGTCCACGCCGCCGATGGGCTCATCCAGCAGATACAGCCCGGCGGCGCGGCTCATCACCAGCACAAGCTGCACCTTCTCCCGCGTGCCCTTGCTCATGGCGCTGATCTTGTCCCCCGGCTGGATCTTCAGATCCGCCAGCATCGAGACCGCCTTTTCCCGGCTGAAATCAGCGTAAAAATCGCAGAACAGCTCCAGCGCCTCGCGCACGCGCAAACCGGCGGGCAGATACGTGCGTTCCGGCAGATACGCCACGCGCGCTTTCGTCTGCGGGCCCGGCGCCTGTCCGCATACGCGAAGGCTTCCGCCCGTGGGCACCAGCAGCCCCGCCGCCAGCTTCATCAGCGTCGTCTTGCCGCTGCCGTTCGGCCCCAGCAGGCCTGTGATGCGCCCGCCGGAAAAAGCCGCCGTAAAATTGTCCAGCGCCTTGTTCGGGCCATAGGCCTTTGTCAATGCGCTGCATGTCAATACCGCTTCCATCGTCATTCCTCCTGTGCCTTTTGCTGCAAAAGCGCCAGCGTCTGCGCCCGGGTGTATCCCAGCTTTTCCATCATCTGCAAAAATGCGCCGATCTGCTCGGCCGCCAGTTGTTCGCGCAATTGTGCAATCATTGTTTCATCCTCCGTTACGGTGCGGCCTGCCGTGCGCTGTGTATTCAAAAGGCCGCGTGCTTCCAGTTCCTGCAGCGCACGCTGCATGGTGTTTGGGTTTACCGCCGCTCCGGCAGCCATCTCCCGCACGCCGGGCAGCCGTGCGCCCGCCCGGTATTCTCCGGCCACGATGGCAAGCTCCAGCTGTTCGATGAGCTGCAGGTAAACGGGCCGGTCGGCTGTGATGTTCCACTTCATGCGCTCGTCTCCTTGTGTCACTGTATTAATCGATTAATACAATAATACAACATATTTTTCAAAAGTCAATAGGGGAAAATATAAAATTGGGGCTGGACTTTTCAAAAAAGGTATGCTATAATAATTTTCGCTGTGGAGGCGTAGCTCAGCTGGTTAGAGCGTTCGGTTCACATCCGAGAGGTCGCGGGTTCGAGCCCCTCCGTCTCCACCATTTAAAAAACCGCATTACACCGTCATTCGTTCGGTGTTTGCGGTTTTCTTTTTGCCTTGTTTATGCGCGCCAATATCCTTACGGTGTTATTTACAAAATATGCAAATCAAAATGCAAGCCAAACATAAATTAAAACTCCCTCGGTAGTTGTTACCGGGGGAGTTCTGTTTTATCAACAGATATCAACGCCGATAGACTTTGCCTTTTTATGGGATTTTGGGAAGTGCCAGGAGTTGGACTTTATCCTATATTACATATCCCTTTGCAGCCAGCGCTTCGGTATATTATGCTCCAGTCTAATGATTGTCTTAAAGCCATGAGCGGAAAATACTGCCGACATTTGTTCTCCGGTCTCCTGGGGTACATAAATTACGCTGCAAATTTGAGTTTCACCCTGTCTCCCGCGATTCATTAAGAATGGGCAGCAGCCTCGTCCTCCCGAACGCGCGCTTTCCGCAGCAGACAGGCTTCCGCATTCGTTCGCGGCCATAGAAGGAACCGGCTGCATTCCCGATGATACAAAGCTATTGTTTTTCTCAGCACAACCGCTTAATAGCAATGTCAAAAACATCCGCGCACGGATATTCTTCCTCTTTTCTTTCTCCTTGCTGTTTGTCTTTTACCCAACATCCCAGCCAAATTCCATCGCCATCCAAGCATTCTATCTTCTTGCGCCGGAAAATCGCCGGCGCGCCGGGGCTGCTCTGTCAGAACTTCAATTGCATGGGCATCCGGCCTTACGGAATGTGCCTGATGCCCAGCCGATTTCTCCCTTCGTATCCACAGAAACATAGTAGAGCGCCGCCTGCGCCTCCGCCACAGAATCACCGGGAGATATCTCTGACGCCGGACCAATCTCCGGTTTTCGCTCTCCTGTAAGCTCTTTTGTGGTCACCGTTCTGTAAAGCCATGCGTCGGTCCGATATTCTGTACGGATACGGGCATATTCTTCGCCTGCCTTTCCGGCAGCCTCTGTTCTCATAAATGCACCGGTGGTTTTCCATCCAGCGCGCTCAAAATGCAACAAATTATATATGGCCGGTCCATGCGGCCCTCCTTATAGGCACTCCATCAAAATCTCGTAGATTTCGTCCCTGCTGAGTTCACGGGGGCCAGCCTTGATAATGTTGCAGGTATCGGCCACCTGCCGCAGTACCTCCGGGGTGATCTCCACCGTGGATTTAAGCCGGCTCAGTTTTGTGGGCAGCCCGCACTCTTTGATGAAGCTCTCCAGTGCCGCCACACCGGCTTCTGCGGTATCCTGGCCAAATACGTCCTTTGCAAGTCTGGCAAATTTCTCCGGCGCATCCTTTACGATATGGCGGTAATAAACGGGATGAATCACTGCCAGTCCCTGGCCGTGGTTGCAGTCGGTATAAGCGCCAAGCTGGTGTTCGATCTGGTGTGTCTGGAAATCTGTCAGGCGGCCGCATTTCAAAATTCCATTCTCCGCCATTGCAGAATCCCACATCAAGTTGCTCCGAGCCTGCCTGTCGTTGATGTTTTTCAGCAAGCGGCGCATATTGACAACGGTATTGCGCATGACCGCCAGCGCCACATCATCGGAAACATTATCCTGGTCGGAATTACCGAAATATGTTTCCATGGCATGGCTTAAAGTGTCAAACGCACCGGAGAGGACCTGCATGGGCGGCACGGACATGGTATACGCCGGGTCCAGGACGGCGAATACGGGAGCGATGCCGAAAATGCCGCCCTTCCACTTCTTTTCTTCATGGGTGATGACGCCGCCCGCGTTCATTTCTGCCCCTGTGCCGGATGCGGTGACAACCGCACCTACCGGGATTCCTGCGTTAGGGAACTGTCCCTTGCCGTACTCCATCTCCCAGATGTCTTCGTCCAGCAGAGCTTGTGCGGAAATCACCTTGCAGCAGTCGATCACGCTGCCGCCGCCCACAGCCAGAATGAAGTCTACATGCTGCTCACGGGCAATGGCCGCACCTTCCTGCACCTTTGCATAGGTGGGGTTCGGCATGATACCGGAAAAATCAATAATCGTTTTATCTGCTTGTTTAAGCAGCGCTTTTACTTCATCATAGACGCCATTCTTTTTGACGGAGCCGCCGCCGTAGGCAAGCAGCACTGTCTTGCCTTTCTTTCGAAGCTCTGTGCGGAAAGCCTGCGCCGCGCTCCCCTCACCAAAATACACCTTCGTCGGATAAGAAAAAGTGAAACTGTTCATGCTATACTCTTCCTTCAATCGTGAATCTTTCTGTTTGTACACATACGAACGAATTCCGGGTCAAAGTGTTTCACGGCAGTACCTGTATAACCTTGATCCAAAGAACTGATCCTCTGCATTTCATCATCGGTGAGGGTAAAATCCCAGATATTGAAATTCTCCTCGATTCGTTCCGGATGGGTGGATTTGGGGATCACCACTACTCCGCGCTGGATGTTCCATCGAAGCATCACTTGCCCCACTGTCTTTCCGTGTGCCGAAGCAATCTCCAGAAGGAGCCCCTCATGGAACGCGCCATATCGGCCGCCGCCAAGAGGCGCCCATGCTTCCGGAACGATATTGTACTTTTTCATAGTAGCCAATGCGTTCTCTTGCGTGAAATAAGGGTGAAGCTCCACTTGATTCACCATGGGCTGGATCTCGACAGTTTCGCAGAAATTCGTAAGGACGTGAGGATAGAAGTTGGACACGCCGATAGCTTTCAGCTTTCCATCCCTGTACGCGTCCTCCATAGCCCGCCATGCGCTAAAGTAGTCCTTCATCGCCTGATGCAGCAAGTATAAATCCAGATATTCCAGTCCTGTTTTTTCCAGAGAGGCGCCAATGGCAGCTTTTGCCATTTCGTAATTCTGCATATCCTGCACCCACATTTTAGAGGTGATAAACAGCTCCTCTCTGGTACAGATGCCTTCAGCAATGGCTTCCCGCACAGCTTCTCCCACGGCGTCCTCGTTGGTGTATGAAGCGGCAGTATCAATCAGGCGGTATCCTGTCCGGATCGCATCCAGCACAGAACGCTTACATTCCTCTTTATCACGAACTTGAAAAACCCCAAAGCCCTCCATAGGCATTTTCAATCCGTTTTGCAGTGTTGCATATTCCATAATAGCAGCTCCTCCTTATTTTTCTTTTGCGGCGATTTCGTCAATGATGCTCATAGCATTCAGGCTGCGGGGATACCCGATATATGGCATGCACTGCTCCACGACACTGTAAAGTTTTTCTTTTCCGTTGCCCACGCCGAAATTTCCTGCCGTATGCCCGCGAAGCTGGTTTTCACAGCCTCCCTGTGCAAGAAAGAAACAAAAAGTGATCATCTCGCGTTCCTGGCCGTTCAGGCCGTTGCGGGTATAATAGTCTCCAAAGCAGTTGTCCGCCAGCCAGCGGTTAATGTTTCTGCGAAGCGCCGGGCCATCCGTTTGGCGCTTCGCCATATCGGGGCCAAACAGCTCCACCTGTTTGGCAAGCCCTCGCTCAAACCGGGCTTCCTCATTTGTGGATGCTTGCGGCGCAAGTGGCAGCCTGACGCCATGCTGCTCCATAATCCCGTTCGCAGCAATGAGAAAATCACAGGTGCGGCCGATCCCAAGATAGGCCGTTGCCTGATAGATGGTCTCCTTGATCGCAACGGGGTCAACCCCTATATTCAGCGCTGCGTGGAGCATGTTCTGAAATTCGCCCATGCCCTGGCAGCCAAGCAGGGCGGCCAGGATACAAAGCATCCGTTCCTTTTCCGTGAGGATATTTGCATTCGCGGTTTCGTCCTGAGAAAAATTTGAGATGATCTCCACAAACTCAGGATCGGTCCGGCTCAAAGAAGAATTTACCCCTGCAAATAATCTTCGCGCTCTGCTCTCCGCGTTTTTGTTCATAAAAGCCATCCTTTTCTTATCTTATAAAGTTCGTCAAAACCTTTTCGTTGTCCGGGTGCGGAAGTCCATTCTCTCTTCCCAGGGCGATGCACTTTAACAGCCACGCCATGTTCTTCCCGATATTATACATGGTCATCAGCCCTTCCTTATCCTTTGCGGCCTCCTCCGGCTGTGCGCCGTATACGTGGTTCCAATAGGTGGCGGAAACTACCGGCATAGAGCAGATGGTAAAATACTTATTGATAACGTCGAAAGAAGCTGTGGTTCCCGCCCGCCGGGCAGAAAGTACTGCCGCCGCGGGTTTAAACTGAAATGCCGCTCCGCCGGAATAAAAAGCCCTGTCCATAAAAGCCAACAGCCTGCCGCTGGGATGGGCGAAATAAACCGGAGAACCAAATACAAAACCATCTGCTGATTTGGCCTTTTCTACAAACTCATTCACACTATCATGGAACACACAACGCCCGGTTTCCCGGCACTTGCGGCAGGCAACGCAATCCGGCAGAGCTTCATTTCCGATAAAGAACTGCTCGGTTCCGATTCCCGCTTCCTGCAAGGCACGTTCCACTTCACACAACGCGGCATTGGTACATCCCTTCTTACGGGAGCTGCCGTTTACAAGCAACACTTTCATTTGAATATCCCTCTTTTTCTCTTGCAATTTTGTTATTTCAATGCTACAATGCGTTTGTTTTAACCGCTTGTTAAGATCGATTATATTATACGGTAGTTACTATCGGTCAATAGCCTTTTAAAATTTTTAATGACTTTTTGTAGACGGTTGATTGTAAAATGAAGTTGGACACCTAAGAAAAAATCCATAGTGATTTTCCC
>ERZ506950.97-NODE-97-length-80171-cov-16.643080_pt1 | contig 80171 bp, 69 predicted proteins | sample MGYA00512897_ERZ506950 | MGnify/ENA metagenome assembly ERZ506950
AAGGTGCAGGGAAAAAAGTAATAGTCTATCAAATTTGGGAAGAAGAGCCGGAACTAATGTATAAGTTGTTCGATGGTGTATGCTCAATGGGAATAGGATTACAGATGTTTTTAGCTGAATTTGACAAGGAGAAAAATAACGTATAACTATACAATCATGAGTAAAATAGAAGATTTAGTAAAATGGAAAACTGTCGAGACAGTGACTCCCAATTATCCCGATGGTGTAATCCTTATAAAAGAAGACACGTCTGTGGAATTTCCATTAGCTATGGTCGCTTTTCCACTTGGAGGGCATGAGAATGGGACTAAAAAGCAACGAGAGAGAGCTAAGTTAATAGCTGCTGCCCCTGAATTACTGGAAGCATTACAGGGGATGCTGGAACGGTTTGATTATAATGATCAGGCTATTTATTCTTTTGCTACCAAAGAGATTGATGCAGCTAAAGCAGCAATAAAAAAAGCTATAGAGTAACTTTCAAAACCAATAAGAAATGAAGCAAAGTGAACTAACTCACGGTTCTCTATTTAGTGGCATAGAGGGTTTCGGTCTCGGTGCAGCTTTCGCGGGTATAAGAACTTTATGGAGCTGTGAGTATGAAGACTATCAAACAAGTATAATTAAAAAGAATTTTGGAGAAGAGCATGAAATCAACAGAGATATTAAAACGTATTCAAATCCAACATTTGTTGACATCATTAGCGGTGGATTCCCTTGCCAGGACATCAGTGTTGCTGGAAAAGGTGTCGGAATTGTCGGTGAAAGAAGCGGCTTATGGACTGAAATGTATCGAGTTATACGGGAGGTTAGACCTAAATACATCATCATTGAAAACAGCCCAATGCTCCTTATTCGGGGATTTGAACGAGTCCTATGCAACCTTTCCGAAATCGGGTATGATGCAGAATGGCAATGTTTATCAGGCACCGACTTTGGTATACAACAGGGTCGGGAACGGTTATATTGTCTTGCCTACTCCTGTGAAATCAACAGCAAACGGAGCATGCAAGAATCGATATTTCGGAAGCCCTACCTATCGGGGCAATATACACGAGTATATCCGGGATGGAGAACAAGACAGTCAATACCCTCACCCCGATTTGCTGGAAAGTCTAATGAACTTCCCGATAGGGTGGACAGAACGCATTGTATAGGAAATGCGGTGCAACCCATAATTGCGCACTATTTATTTGAATGTATTAAAGGATTTGATAAACAATTAGCGTAAAACTATACAGTAATGAGGTAAACCGAGCCTTATGAGTCGGTAAGCGATCATTGAATTATTGGATTTATCGTTTAAATGTTAAATCTTTCATTTTCTTAAAAAAAAATATGGTTTTTATTTGTTTTCATAGTCATATATGACTATATTTGTAATACTGAAATAAGAATAATAACAATTTAGAATACAAGATTATGAGACTATTAGGATTTACAGAAGAGATAACCCAATGCGGATGTTGTGGAAAATCAGAACTTAAAGGAACTTATGCATTTGAAACATCATCGGGCATACAATATTATGGAAGTACTTGCGCTAAAAAACATGGGTATTACGGAAGTTCTATTGTTGCAGATGCAACAAAGGCAAAGAGAGAAAGATACTTTCAGATTCAGGCAGAGTATAATGAAGTTGTTAAGGAGTTACAAGAGGAATATTATAATATAGATATATTTACTCAAAGAGCAGAAGAAATACGAACAGAAATGAGGCGCATAAAGTCAGAAATTGAGAACAAGTATAAAATAGCTTCCTGATGATTCGGGAAGCTATTATTAATCAACTAAAAGAGCGTAAAATTTCTCAGAGAAAGTGCTCTCTTGACAATGAAGTTGACTATATAAACTTTAATAAGTTCTTAAAAGGGCAAAGATCTTTCCCACTACCAGACATAGAAAGGGTTCTCAAATACCTAAATTTAGAGATAACAGTTAAGCGGTGAATTCAAGTTCATCTTTAGTAATTAACGTAAAACAAAGATATGAATAAAAGAACAATGCAAATAGATGTCATCGGTCCGGTTGAAGGAACTGAATTGATGAAATGTAAATTGTATATTGATGGTCGTGTGTGTGTCATCGGAATGTCACAGTATGACTATGAAGAGCTAATTCGTGAGAAAGTGTTTATCCGCGATGGAAAGAGTGTTGATTCTGCTGGTGTGATAAACACGACTAACACTTTCGTTGAAGAAGATTAATATTCAAAATCAAAAAGAAAGGAACAATATTATGGCATTGGACAAAGACTCTGTAAAATTAGGTATTAGCATCCTTAAAAAAATAAATAAGGGTGCAAATGTAGTGAAGTATGAGAATTATGACCGTAAAACCTCATACGTAGATACAGATAAAATATTTTGTGTCGATGAAAAGTATGACAACGGGTATGAGAACGTCATCACTAACATTGAGAACATGACCGATGAACAAATGGAGTTATGGGAGGAATTGAAAGGCAAAGTTCCCAATAGCTCATTCATGGATAAACTGGAGGAAAAACATTATCCTTCTTATAAGCAGTGGATGAATGAGAAGGATAGAAATATCACTCGTATCGGGTGGTTTTGATTCAAAACAGAGAGGAGCGAATTATGAATAAAAAAGAAAAGAATTTTGCAACATACAATGAATTTGCAAACATGCTTAGGGAAGTGGCAAACATCTACTCCCAACTGGGTGATGAACCATTATCGCAAGAAGAATATGAGTATGATGCCATTAGAGATGCCGTTCAGTATGTAACGAACAAACACGATTTTGATTACTTTATACAGCCTTGGAAAGATGAGTTTTTACGTATGCCTTTCGATGTGATGAAGCAAAAGAAATGGGCTGATTATGTAGCTGAATGCCATGCCAAGGGAAAGGAGATAGATTACGAAAATTATGATTGGGATAAATGACCATAAAGTAATGTTTAACTTATAACTAAATAGTTATAAGTAAAAAAGAAAGAATATTGTTTTTTGGTAAATATAAAGGGCAAGAAATAAAATATATCATACTTACCGATATCGGGTATATCGTGTGGTGCTTGGAAAATATCAAGAAGTTTAAACTTACTGATGAAGAACAAGCCATATATGATGCAGTAGCGATAAGGATAAGAAAAAGTAATTGGCAGTGGCTAATGACTTTTCCTATAGTATTGATGTATAATCATATAAAGAATAGAGATGCATTTGAGAGATTAGAAACGCCATTCATTGAAAATTTTGCATATATTGCTTTTAAAGAATCAGAGAAAGATAATCCAATCTGTAAAAGTATTGAAAAATATGTAACTTTGAAAACACATCGAAGTAATATTGCCGAAGGCTTTTCTGCAGGTGACTTCGTAGTTTATTCAATCGAAAATTTCGATGAGAGTGAACATGGACTTTAACTAATAACATAAATATAACTGTGATGAATTAGAAGGACTGATAAACAACGATGTGCCGTTTACGGAAATCGTTGACATACTCCCATCCCTGAAGGAACGGAGTGACGAGAACGGATGGCAACTGGAAAAGATGGAAGTCATGCCAGATCATGTACATATCTTCATCAAGGCCACTTCCTCCGATTCTCCGGCTCATATCGCTTCCCAGCTTAAGGGATTACTTCCTACAAACTCCGGGAAGAGTTTCCTCACCTGAAGAAACGCATTCCTACTTTATGGACAAGGTCCTATTATGTTGAGACCATCGGGCATATCTCAGAAAGACCATCATCCAATATATAGAAGACCAGAAAAAGATGTGAGCAGGGAATGATTCATCCCATACCTAAAGAAATGGGCTTTCTCGCATATTCAGTGTAAACTAAGTCTGAATGTCTCTGGTGCGAACCTGGCGACGCGATTGGCACACTTATTTTTTTATAGCAGTTTTTTTGTATTTTATAAAAATAATAGTTTAGAATATTCGCTTTGTTCTATTGATTATTATTATCTTTGTGATTATGGAATATAATTATGATGAGGTAGCAGTACAGGAGCTATTGCAATGGGCAGATACAGCGGAACTACCTCAGACTTTAAGACTAGATCAGGCCGCTTTTATTTTTGATGTGCGGCGTTGTGTAGAGTCTGATGCAATGTGTGTTCGTGATCACTATCCGGACCCGTTTTATAATCCGGCCATTAACCGGCTGTATCAGATCAGAGAGATGATGGATAAAAAAGTAATATAAAATAAGTATGAAAGAAAAGATATTATATTGGAAGTAACAAATTGTGATGCCCAATACTATTGAAATGGGTATGAGACGTAATTCCTATGCGTTTACTTAATTGGGTGTAGCTATGTTGAGTAGTGTACTAAATTCCCAAACAACCATACAACTAAACATGGGGATTATGTGAGCTTTTGTCCCCATTCGTCAGCTGATCGCCAATTTAATAGCTGATCGGGTAGGGGACTTGGAAAAGCGAATGAAGGAACTGAAGGATTATATGGAGGAGGGCTTCGCTGGCTACAACGATATCAATGAAGATACCCAGATGCAACTGGAGCTAATTGACCAAACGTTGGCCGAGCTTTAGGCCAAAGGAAACTGGCTGAGAAGCCACGTAATCCTATTGGATTTAGGCAGAAGAAATAATTCACTGACTAATAGTGTATTTATGCTTGGTCGGAACGAGCCAAAAGATACATCCCTAAATAATGCTAAACATATATGATGAAATAATGAATAAAATATTATATATAAGATTATTATGAGTAGATTATACAAAATTGTTATGAGTAGAAAAATCCTTGGGATATTTTACTTAATATCTGGATTTATTCTTATTTGGATATTGGCAGAAAGAGTCGAAATGTTGTCTTCTGAGCCTTCTGTGTGGAAAAGAGTCTTCCTTTTCTTAGGCACGTGTTCTCCTCTTCTTTTTGGGATGTATCTAGTGTGCACAAAAAACAGATATAAGACTGACAATATACGAAAAAATAGTTAGAAAGAGAATAATAGGGAATAAATATGTATAGAAAGAAAAATAGTCGGTTTATCCAAGAGAATGATATTATTGTCTTTAATGTACTAAAACCAGATGGACCCCAAAAAGTTCTCGGTTCCTTTTTTGAAGATAGGAATATCCAGTATGGCATTGAAACAGACAATTCTTTAATGAAAGTAATAGAACTTTCAACTGGGACTATGGTTATATCGGCCGAAATTAAAGATACTCCCAGATCTATCATTATTCAAGATCTAAAGATAAAAGTTAGAGCTATTAGGACGGAAGAACTGCTTAGAGCTATCGATGCCATGAATATTATATTAGCAGAGAATAAGGTTGTCTTACCTGTTAATGAATATATTACCTCAATTGAATATACAGAGGTAGAGTATAAGGTGTATAATCGATACGGTAGCGACATCCCGATTGTTTCCCTCAATCAATTAACTACTCAGCATTCTGTAAAAAGGAAGTTTGTTGGCAAGAAGGCTAAGATAGAGGCTATTAAGAGAAGTTTTGGGGTGGAACTATCTTTAGATCTGACTACTGATGACGTGAATGAATATATTGCGAAGAACATATTTAATACTCCCAGGTGGAGCGCGTACCATAGAACATTTAAGGAAGTGGCCAATGAAAAAGAGATGGTCAATACAAGGATGGAATTTAAATACTCTTTAATTGTTCAGTTTAGAAATATGAATCTATCTTTTGATGATGAAAGAGTACTGCATTTTATTATTTGTGCACTAATAGATAGTCCACAAGAAACTTATCAAGGACTTGTCAATCCAATTATATCTATACAAAAAGTATTATAATATTAAAATAGTGTAGTATTATAATATTTAATTATTTATTTAGTATAAAATAATCTAAAGCCACCTTATTTGTTCTTTATTCACCTAATTGATATAAATAAGGTGGCTTGCATCAAAACTCCAGTATTATTTTCCCTATTATATTTTTTTGATCAATTAAATCGAGGAACGGTTATCTGGTATTGATGTTGCAATTTATATTTGATAAGTGTAGGAGTTTCTATTTTTCCATAATCTGGATCTAATTCTATATCTCTGATCATATGGTATATAGTGTCTATTGCTTTATCGTCAAGCTGATTAATTCCTTCTTCCAGGAATGGATAGTCGAATGGTAGAAGTTCTATCAATTTGTCTATGATAAACTGTATATGGTAAGGACGTAACCTGGCCAAACGAAGTACCGCTAGATGATTGTTTGTTTCAAAATTGACTCCTATAATTTTTCCCCCACTTCCAAATAGTGATTTTTCTATTGTTATACTAATGTAGAATGGAAGTTCACCATTTTGATATAACTTGTGTATAGCACTTTCCACCGGATCTAATATTCGCATTTTGAGCATAGAGTTTGTATAATTAATCCCTAATGTTGCTTTTAGAGATTCTGGCGTACAGCTATATAGGGAGTTTTGTGTTAATAGATCATATAATATATCTGCTTTTAGATTGTATTTACTCAATGCATTCACGAAAACAGCTTTGATGAAGCTATTAAGAATTGTTACTTTTTCATACGGATGTAGATATAGTTGCAATGCCTTATAGTCATGGATTATTTCCACACCCTCTTTAGTCGATTTTATTTTGCGTACTAGCGGGTAGGCTAAGAGGTTCTGAGGATCTTCAAGTCTCTCCTTTATAATTGTCTGAATATAGATCGAAAGTGAGAACATAAACTCTTCTGTAGTCTTGAAATATTTTAATATGGTTTCCGAAGAGATAAAAGAATTGATTGTCCCAGATATATTTTCTTCTGGAAGAGTGGTATATATTTGATCGTCAAAAATATTTAGTAAAGTTATTATTTGATTATAATGAAACATGATACATTATTTGTAAATTGCCGGGAAAATATTTAGTTAAAATCGGTTTGAAATCTTGTATATAGTAAGCCTCTATGATACTAACGACATCTTGTGATGTCGCAAAAACAATGGTATTTTTATCTTCATCTTCTGTATAGTTGTAAAATTTTAGTTTTCCAAATAACTCTTTTATATTGTCATTTACTGGGCTTTCTTGAATATGGTTTAAACACTGCATCCAGTAGCTTACACCTGTTGCCAAATCTTTTTCTTGTTTTTCGAATAATGGAGAGGTTGGTATTGCTTTGCTATCAATCTTCTTTGATCGAGGATTAATACCATATCTTTGCAAGATAAAGCAAAGGTAAGCTTCTTGATTCTTAATCTGTGTTGTATCTGTTTTTTCGTACTTTTCTAAACGCATCCAAAGTTGAATGATTTTTTCGCTTTTGAAAGTAGAAACTTGGCCAAGAATATTTATTCTATAGTGCTCAAGATAACTTCGTAAGAATTTGTCTATTTTTATATATGCTTCTCTTGCAGCTAGGTCTTGTCGCTTTGTACGTTCTTCATTGTGAATACAAAACTCCCATCCTACAATTTTTTTACATCGTCCAATTACATCACGTCTTTCTGTAACTGTAATATATCTTGGAGATAATCCTGCGTCGTATATTGCTCTGATTTCTCGTTCTGAAGGCTCAATAATCTGGGTCGTAATATTGCTATTTTGATATTTTGTTTTAAACTTATTATTGATTTCTTCTGGAGTTAAAAAGAAGCGATAATCAAATTTAGGATAGTCATGTTTCAGCATTTCCCAGTACATTTCATGAGTATATGCACATTTAAATAATTTTGTCACATTATAATCTAATTCTGTATTAAAATTCCCTGCTCTGATGATGTAGAGTTCTAATACTTCTGGGTCAACATTCAAATGTAGGCCAGAGTTGTCGAGCTTTGCACGAGAAAATAAACTAAAATAGTCAAAATTGCCATTAGCGTCAGCTTTGCCTTCAATCTTCATAAAGTACCGGATAGCCTTATCAATATCTTTTTTCCAGTTTGGCCCAGGATACCACTCTTTTAATGTTGGTATTGAGATATCAACTTTTAAAATACGCTGCGCCTTAATATACTCCTGAAGATCAAAGTTAGCATATTGTATGAACCTTTCAATAAGCAGTTGGAGGCGGCTTCTTACCAAAGAGGCCGGGAAACCTGGTGCTTGATTGTTTCTCTTTATAAGAGCGTCTTCTTCTGACTGCTGTTCCTTTTTTGATGTCATACTTTTCAGTTATTTGCCACAAAGATAGAGTTTTTTTTATCTATAACAATAGGAGTTGCAAAAAACATTTGTTTTAGTGAACGTTTAATTGAGAATGCAGTACGAAAAAAGTTCGGCTTAAAATAAGTGTTAAACAGAGTGTATATAAATCTATATTGCGTTAACTTCTATTAGCGTTTAGGAGTGGCATTAAATAGGGGAAAATTGTCAGACAGGAAAATTAGCTGTTAAAGGATCGTTTTTCCAAAAGCGTGAGCGTAATTTTCCATTTACGTGAGCGTACCTTTCCATTTACGTGAACGTGGCTTTCCAAAAGCGTGAGCGTACCTTTCCATTTACGTGAGCGTAATTTTCCAAAAGCGTGAGCGTTTTCCATTTACGTGAGCGTAACCTTTCCAAAAGCGTGAGCGTTTTCCATTTACGTGAGCGTGGAGAGATAATGCACTAATAATCTGTAATTTATAAATGTTAAAAAAAGCTCCTTGCTTTAGCTAAAGATATTATTTGCTTTTTCTCTGCTAAAGAAAGAGAAAATCAACTTCAAAAAATCTCTTTCTAATCAAAAACAAATAATAGGGAAAAAAAACGTTTAAGTCGATTCCGCTTAAATTCATTTGAAGGATCGAAATCAAAAAAACGTTTTAAAGGCTCCAGATTCAAAGATCATGGTGCATTTGGAGCATGTGCAGTCCTTTCCAATAAAATGTGATAGAAAAGCCAGAAAACCCCAAAATGGGGCCTTTTTGAAGTATATAACTCAATCATTTCTCCTAATACCACAGTATGCTTAGAATATATGCTTCAGTTTTTCCGCCTTCATTTGTAAACATATTTCCCTACCAACTGAATTGTTAATATATTTAACAATATTGCCCGCATGGGATTTTATAAATGGAAATGTAATATGATTAGCAAGAAGAGTTCACGCATAGCAGTGAACTAATAACGCAAAGCGCTATTTATCAATATGTTATATTTTCTATTATCTTTATATATGGAGAATATTGGTAGAATAAATTTATGTAAATATCTTATAATTAATTGTTTATAAGGTAGAATATATACAATTTTTAATTTTATAAATACTTGATTATCAATTGATATATTCATAGTATATTAATTTTTATGGATAAAATATGGAGAATAGATAAATATATCTATCTTTGTATCAGTAATATATATTAATGATGTATGGCAATTCAATATAAGAATCTCAAAGTTGCTTCTGAAATAAAAATAAGAATGGATTTTCAAAAGAAAAATCAAACTTATTCTGAATATTTAGATAATGTACTAAGTTATTTTGAAATGACTGGTGTTGATCCTAAGTATGGGCAATTACCACCTGTAGTAACAATCACAAAAGCTATGAATGAAGCTTTTCAAGCCTCTTATAAAAGGACAGAGGACGTAATCAAGATACTACGTAATATTGAGACTAATAAAATAGATCCTATGCTTCATGCTTTGGATGGTGTTGCCAAAGGAGGAGGAACCAGGCAAGAGATTGCTGAAAAGGAAGAAGAGGATGGACCTTCTGAGATGGAAATATATAGGTTGGTGCAGATTAATGAGCAGCAAGAAACATTAATCAGGCAAAAAACAGAAGAAATAAACCGTTTAAAGGAAGCTATTGCTAATTTGGAAAAGGTAAATTCAACCATTGTGCCTGAACTTATAGATTTGGTGGAAGAGTTGCTTTCTGATAAAATTTTAGAGAAAGATAGCAATCAAAACTATATTTTAACAAAAGAACATCGGACTCAACTTTTTGAAAAAATTAGAAGAAAAGCATATGTATAGTAAATTGGACCCACCTAAAAAAAAAGAGGGAAATCGGCCTTTTAACGCAGGTAGTTGTGTTAAATTGGCCGATTATATGAACAAGGAAAAAGAAGAGGGGAAGTTTTTTTTCTCTCATGTGAACGATAATGTTAGTCTGACTGAAGTTATAGAAAAAATAGATAATAATAAACGTACATTAAAAAAAAATCAAGAGAAATTTTATTCTTTATCTTATAACCCTTCAGAAAGGGAAATTAGACATTTGGTTAAACTGACAACGGGTAAAGTCGTTAATGAGTTATCGGAATTGAGTACAGAAGAGAGAATTCTTGTCTTTAATGAATTTCGATCTTATGTACGAGAATGTATGGAAATTTACGCAAAGAATTTCAATCGGGATAGAGAATTAACAGCTAACGATCTAGTTTATTTCGGAAGGATAGAGGAGTTCAGGCATTTTACCGGTTTTGATGAAGAAGTGAAATTAGGATTAAAAAAACAGGGAGATATTAAACCTGGTCTTAATCTTCATGCACATATCATTGTTTCCAGAATGGATGTTACGCAAACTATATCTTTATCTCCTCGTACTAAAAGTCGAGGTAATACTAATATGTTGAACGGCCGGGAAGTTAAAAACGGATTTAATATGTCTAATTGGCAGGTTGAATGCTTTGAAAAATTTGGTTACAAATACAGATATATTTCTAACTCAGATGAATGTTTTTATAAAAATTCAAGATCCTATAATGAGATTTCTGCTCGTCTAAAAAATAAGGTTCTTCGAGAGATAACAGAAGGTATGGAAGAAGAAAGACGCTTAGTTGGTACAATCATGAGAATATCTTCAGTTACACGAAGTCCAAAAGCTACAATCCAGAGATTTTTAAAGAATAAAATTAAGAATATATTATCTGATAGAGAACCTATAATATGAATCAAGTAGTAGTTGAATGTTTAATTAGTTCATCTTTGCTTATTTGTTTATTACGAATGAAGTTATTTAATAAAAGGTGGATTAATATGTGTGTATTTTTTGCTTTTGCTGTATTGATTATAGCAATGATAGCAGTAGTTTTTAATCGCTTCTTTCATTTTCCTTATTCTCCTTTTATATGTACACCCATTTTATTATTTACAGTTATAGGATATTATGTTTATTCTCCTTCAACTGGTTCGGGAAAAGCTAAAAAGGCTGAGGATGGCTTTGAGTTGATATGTGAGCATGGGAAAATATTATTTTATTATGTAAGGGATAACTTTCTTGTGTATGGTGGAGCAGGATCAGGAAAGACAGCGTCAATTGGAAAGCCATTGTTGGAACAGTATATAAAGCACCATTGGGCTGGCTTCATTTACGATTATAAAGATTTTGATTATACGAAAACAGCATACAATCTAATTCAAAAATATGATTATCCATATAAATTATATCAGATCAGCTTCACTGATATGTCTCGGACACATAGATTTAATCCATTGAAGAAAACGGTAATACCTGATGAAGAAATGCTTTATCAAGTTATAGATGATTTTTTAAAGGCAGTAGCTCCCAAAGAAGCAGTAAAAAATGATAGTGGTGGATGGCTTAATGGAGCAACAGGACTACTTAGAGGTGTGGCCGTACGTTTTTATCGTTTTAAAGGTGAATATGAAAAATTTTGTACATTACCACATATTTTGCAGTTTATGCTATTAGCTACTCCGGAAGAACTAACCACTTTCTTGGAAGGAGATGTCGTAGCCAAAATGCAGGCCGGAGCTTTTCTTGGGGCACGCAGTAGTGATAGGACTAGGGACTCTTATGTTTCTACTTTAAATAATTATATTAGTAATATAGCGTCAAACAAAAAAATCTGCTACGTTTTGACCGGTGATGATTTTGATTTTTATCTTAATGATCCGGAGGAACCTAAACTTTTTGCAGTGTCCAATAACTTTGCTAATGAGAGTTTGATTTCTCCTATTATTGCTATGTTAGTTCCTATCTCTGCTCGTCGGATAGAGTTTGGTAATAAAGTTAAGTTCGCATATATTTTAGATGAGATGACTACGTTTCGGGTCAACAACTTTCAGGCGATGCCTTCTGTTCAGCGTGAGTATGGGGTTTCATTTCTTATTATGACTCAATCCAGCAGTAAGATAGAAAGTACCTATGATGCACACGATAGAGCTTCCATTGAATCAAATTGTGCAAATCTATTCATAGGTCGAACTAAAGATATAAAAGCTCTCGAAAATTCTCCTAAGTATTTTGGTAAAGAGGAAAAAGAAAAAAAGAGTTATAGTAATGGTTCCAGTTCGGGCAACCAGAATAGTAGTATAACCGTGAGTACTCAAAAAGAAGAAATTTATGATGCCAATGTCTTTGCTGAATTGAAACAGGGAGAGTTTATTCTTTCTGCTGGCCAATCTAATGTAAAACACTTAAGAACCCGGTTTAAGAAATTTGAATTGGAAGAAAAACCTCTTCCAATTATACATTTGACATCTGAAAAAGAAGTGATCGATAACTTTGAACAAGTAGGTCGAGATGTGGAACGGATCTTGATGGAAATGTGTGGAAAAGGATGTTAGTTGGTAAAGTAAGAGAAGGTATAACCCAAAAATTTATTATTTCATCGGTCTTTGTTTCCGTTGCCAAATGCTGTCTTAAGCCAAGCTGATGAATGGTGAAAAGTTGGGGTTGTTTACTCTCCAAAAGAAGAATAAACTACCTCAAACTGCTTATCAGCCTGATCTTTACACATTTAATTGAGGCTTGGTTATCTTTGCATCCGATATGAGGAGATAAGCGATTGATAGAAAAAAAACAAAATATTTGGAATACAGATGAAAATGTAGTATTTTTGCATCAACAATTTCCGCCACGCCTCTTTACAATGCGTACCAGGGCGGAACTTATTTTTTATACACCTATGGTAACATATACTAAGCAGCCCATAAGTATTTCCGACCAAATGGCAGTGTTGAAAAACAGGGGGCTTCTGTTTGATGATGAATACGCAGCAATTGAATGTTTGAAAGTTATCAGCTACTTTCGCTTGGCTAACTATTGGAAGCCAATGGAGAGTGATAAGGTAAATCATGTATTTAAGCCCAATAGCAAGTTTGAAAACGTAGTGGCCTTGTATAATTTTGACAAAGAGCTACGCACTCTCATCTTCTCTGCCATACAAAGCATTGAGGTGGCGCTGCGCACTAAAGTTATCCAATTGGTATCATTAAACAATGGCGCATTTTGGTTTGCCAATCAATCTCTATTCTCAAACACTACAGTTTTCTATAAGTGCATCGCCAATATAGAGGATGAACTGAAACGCTCCAAAGAAGACTTTTTAATTGAGCACTTTGCTAAGTACAATAATCCACCATATCCACCTGCATGGAAAACTTTGGAAGTATCATCTTTTGGAACACTCTCCAAGTTGTACTGTAATTTATCAGACAATAGCCTTAAAAAGCAGATTGCCAGAGAACTAGGGTTACCACAGCACTTATATCTTGAAAGTTGGGTAAAGAGTCTGTCAGTTCTACGTAACTGTATAGCTCACCATGCACGTATATGGAACAGGAAATATCCATGGAAGCCACAACTACCTAAAAAGCTGCAGAATCCTTGGATTCAAAACAAAGCTATTTCACAAGAAAAACTATATGCTCAACTGTGTTGTGTGGCTTACTTGATAGATGCAATTCACCCTCAAAATGATTTTAAACAGAAACTGAATACTATTTTGACAGAATACTCTATTGTTGATATTGCTGCAATGGGATTCCCAAAGTTTTGGTATAATGAACCGCTCTGGAAATGAAATTGATATTATTTTCTAACAGAATAACTCAATGATTGGATTATACACTTCTGAGCATATAAGATGAAAAAAAGATCTATTAGCAAAAAAGATATTGAAGACTTCTTTAACTTGGAAGCCGAAGCTTCACAAGCAAAATGGGAAACAACGATGAAACTTTCCATCAAAGAACGTATCCGAAAAAGAAAAGCAATTAAGGATGTTTATCTTGATAAAGAATTTGGCGGTACTTCTGCAGATAATTACATATTACTAAAGGTCAAAGTAGGTGTTAATCTTGCCGACTTTAAAGAAGGTGAATGTTTGATTTTGCACAAAAAATCATCTATGTTTGGGATAAAATGTAGATTGAATGCATTTGAAGGTGATGATGCTATTATTCTTGAAGTCTTTCCTTCTGATATGCCATCTAATATGGAAGCATATTACGATAGTCCATTGCTAATAGACAAAGATAAGGTGGATTTGCGCTATAATGTTTATTACCCATTTCTTTATTGTCTGCCTATTAACACCGATTCTTTTTGGAAAAAGTTAATTTTTAATAGTTGTCCTAAACCTACTTTTGGGGACAAGGAGCAGTGTGAAAACTACCTTGTAGAAACTATACAGAGTTTCAATCTATCACTTCTTCCTAAACAGAGAGAAGCAATAATAAATAGTATGCAAGCACAAGACTATTACTTAATTCAAGGGCCTCCTGGAACTGGTAAATCTTTTGTGCTTGGTATCATTATACTAGAGGAAATATTCGACCTAAAACATAATGTCATTGTTATTGGACCCAACCATATGGCAATAAACAATGCTATGGGACAGTTTGTTAAATTAATGCCAACTTATGGCGTATTAACAACTAAAGTAGGTCAATCTTATAATGCTCCGACAATTAAAGTACCCTATAAGGGTAAAGATTATAGCATAGTAAATGTTCCATATCTTAATGTAAATTGGGCTAGAAATTTAAATACTGAACACAACCTTAATTGGCTCATTGGTCTTACACCTCATTGTTTATATACACGTCGAGCAAGAATGTTGGAATGTGATACCCTTATCATAGACGAAGCTGGTCAAATGACCATTCCATTGGCTTTAATGGGAATGATAAAAGCTAAGAAAGTTATATTTGCAGGTGATCATAAACAGTTGCCACCGATTGTATCTTCAGAAAAGGTAATGGATGAATTGAAACAATCTGCTTTTCAAACTTTGATTTCAGACCAAAATTGCACGATGCTAGATACAAGTTTCCGTATGTGTGAACCTATTTGTAATTTTGTTTCTGAGTTATTCTATGATGGACATTTACATGCGATGAAACATGGCTGTGGTGATGCCCTTATTTGTAACGACCCATTATATAGTTTTGATTCACCTGTTATTCTCCATGAAATAGATGATGAAGGAGAACAGGTTTCGGATAAAGAGGCTATGTTTATAGCTGATACAGTTGCTGGATTTATTGCGAAAGGAATAAGTGCGGAAGAGATTGCTATATTATCCCCATTCCGTGCGCAAGCTGCAAATATCAGACGTGCTATCAGAAAATGTAAGGAAATTAGTGAAGTTGACTATAAAAAAATATCATCTGATACTATTGATAAGATGCAAGGTCAAGAACGAGAAGTAATTCTCTATTCTCTTGTTTCTGGTAATACAGAGTATATGATGGAGATGGCAGAATTTCTTTATAGCCCCAATAAAATGAATGTAGCATTTTCAAGGGCAAAGTCCAAACTTATTATAGTAGGGAGTCTAAGCAAAATTGACAAACTGGTTTTACCGGACTATCCACATATAAATAAAATGTTAAATTCCAAGCATTCAATAATAATATAAATATTATGGGATCGTAAAATATCTTTAATATGGATATTTGGGGGGCTACAACAACTAGAGAACATCTCTATCCGTAATACAACTATTAAAGAAAATTTATTCAGAAAATTCTTGATAAAAGATTTGATGATAAGAGCTATACGAAAAACGTTTGATACATACATCTTTCATTATACACTCAAGGTAATCTCCTTTGATTTGATGACCGTAAAAATCAGTAAAGCAAAGTAAATATTGATTCTATCTTTTGTTCTAATTCAATAGTTTCATTCACGGATAACGAAGTGAAAGAAACTATATCTGTTGAAATAGTTACAAACATTGTGTTATGCATTTTTCGACTGCAAAAGTTTGAATTTTATTTTGCATATCCAAGTATTATACCTTTTTTAGGGTATCGTTGTGTGTATATAAATTGATTGGTATTTATCTTTTTTGCTCCTCAATAAAGATTTCTATTTCTCCTAAATCGCCTATTTCTTTAGGAAGTACAAACATATTATCGGGGCCCGCATATTTTCTAAAGTGTTCTTTAATTGTTTTAATATCCAATGTTTCAATATTCTTATTGGTTTTTAGTCCAATAGATTCAATATGACAGAGTTTCCAATCAGGCAGTGAATAAATTCCTAAAGGTTTTGAATATTTCGCCTTATCTTTTATCTCTTTTGTTTGCATGAATACCATTGGAATTTCGTTACTTTTCAACATTCTTTTCAATTGGGACAACGTGAATGTTTCACCCTTAAGAACACGCCCAAAAACCCAAATAGCAAATGTGTTGTCGGAAATGATGATTTCACGTCCGCAAGGATGGAGAAACGATTGTCCTTTTTTACTTGTGTCTTTTCTTACAATTAAGGGCATACTTTTATCCTCAATCCATTGATTAATCAGTCTTACCCAGTTTCTCATGATTTCATCCTTAATTGATGGGTTGTTGTCGGAATTACGCCACAGAATTCCTATTTCTTTAATTTTTTCTTTTATTTTATCCCCTACTAAATCTTTTGATACAGAAGAAATCATAAATGGAAGAATACGTTTAGGGGGATATTTACAACTATACAATCTTCTGTCTTTATAACTTTTCGTTAGGGGAACCTTGGGAAATGTCCTATAAAATTCTGCTTTGGTCAATTGGAATGTTCCATCGGGTGTATGCACAACGAAAGAATCATTTTCGTCTAATGATTCAATAATGTCTGCTTTAAAACACAGTCTGCTGTAAGAGTACTCCAAAATCATACAGTATAACTCTATTATATTCTTTCACAAAATTAATCAAAAAACTAATCATAATGTATGGTTGATAACATATAGCATTATTTTAACTTAAAAATTCTCCTTCTCTTACGGTTTATTTATAAATAAACCGTAAGGTAAAACTATTAAGAAAAACCATAGGGGAAATAGAACTTTTTATTTTCGATTTACTATATTTGCAGGGAAATAATAATATCGTAATTATGGAGGAGAAAGGAGAAATTATATTATATCATCCGGATGAAGAGCTCAAACTTGAAGTACGTTTGGAAGGTGAAACTGTATGGTTGAATAGGCAGCAATTGTCTATCTTATTTGATCGGGATGTAAAGACTATAGGAAAGCATGTTAATAATGCATTAAAAGAAGAACTGGCAGGGCTGGCAACTGTCGCAAAATTTGCGACAGTTCAAAATGAAGGTGGTAGGACGGTAACTCGGCAAGTTGAATATTATAATCTAGACATGATTCTTTCTGTAGGTTATAGAGTTAAATCGCAAAGAGGCGTTGAGTTGAGAAGATGGTCAAATGACGTATTAAAGGAATATCTTCTTAAGGGCTATGCTATAAACCAACGTATAGAGCATCTGGAAAACAAGATGGATTCTAAGTTTATCGCCCATGACCGGCAACTGAAAGAGTTGGCAAGCAAGGTCGACTTTTTCGTCCGGACTTCATTACCTCCTGTGGAAGGTGTCTTTTTTAATGGGCAGATCTTTGATGCTTATGTATTTGCTACCAATCTGATTCGTTCCGCTAATAAATCTCTTCTGCTGATAGATAATTATATTGATGAAAGTGTATTGCTGATGTTGGGCAAGAGAAATCCTCGTGTTTCAGCTACTATTTTCACAGGGAGAATTACCTCACAATTACAGCTTGATCTGGATAAATATAATGACCAATATCCTCCTATTAACATAAGGACTTATGCTAATGCACATGACCGTTTCATTATTATAGACGAAACCGAAGTGTATCATATCGGAGCCTCTTTGAAGGATCTGGGAAAAAAGCTTTTTGCTTTCACCAAGATGAATATGCCTGCAAGCGTTATCATAAATTCACTAGAACTTTGATCTATGGCAACTATCCAGAAAATAAATCAACCGGTGGAAGAACTGCGAGAGAGAATATGTATTGGCATGGAAGAGTGGTACTGTATAAGTAAATATGAGAGCAATACTGTAATAGTCGATAAAGAACCAACTTTTGGAGTGGGAGCTATTATCGAAATTGCCGGTGGAAAGCAAGGGGAACTTGCATCTGTGCTCAGGATAGTGAAGGATATCGAGAAAAAGGATAACCGAACATGGATAATCACTTTAAGTGCTAAAGGTGAACTTAGCAAGAAAGTTTCGGTAATTACCTTACGACTTAATGCGGAAGAGTCGCAAGCTCTAAATCGTTTAAAAAAAAGTATTGGTAAGAAAACAGCCAGTGAAACATTAAAATATTTAATTAGAGAGTTTCCCCGGTGGAATCAAATCACTAAGGAAATTGTTGAATCGGCTAAGACCAAGGAAGCCAAATATGAACATTTGAAGAAGCTGAATAGAGAATTTATGTTAGCTTTTCAAGATATTGTCCAGGCTGTTAATGAAGAGGATTGATAGCATCTATGTAGGTAAATTCTGTAAAATGCCTCTTTAGTGCTATCAAATTTGAGAAATTTTAGTTGATTTATAACATTGACTCATAGCAATTATGAAGATAGGATATGCTCGTGTTTCGACGAGGGAACAGAATTTAGATTTGCAAATCCAGGCTTTAGAAGAAAGTGGATGTGAATTGATCTTTAAAGAAAAGATTTCCGGTATGGCAGATAAACGTCCGGAACTGGAGAAGTGTTTGGATCACCTTCGCAAAGGTGATGTCTTGGTCGTATATAAATTAGATCGACTCGGTCGATCATTACGGAGTATACTATGGACTATTGATCGTTTAAAGAAAAACGATATTGCTTTTGTTTCATTGAAAGACAATATCAGCACTGAGGGTCCGGCCGGTGAGTTGATGGCTAATATAATCGGAGCATGTGCCCAATTTGAAAGGGATATCATCGTTGAGCGTTGTAAGGATGGCCGACGGATAGCAAAGGAGAAAGGAGTAAAATTTGGTCGTCCTCCTAAGAAGGTTAATAATAAAAATATTGAGAAAGTGGATAGCTGTGCCAAATTGTATTTAGCCGGTAGTTCCGTCAGTTCTATAAAGAAAGCGTTAGGAATTGGCAGTTATGAAACTATCTATCGTTTTTTAGCTCTAAAAGGTATATCGCCTTCTCGATCCAGAAGAAAGTGAATTATCCTCTTCCATTTGAGGAAGAGGATAATGGAATGTATTGACATACTTATAAACGCTGTGTGGTTAAACATTTATTAACTGATAAATGTGTTGATATATTTATATATTTTATTATTTTTGAGAATTAACCTAAAAAATACAGTTATGAAAAATGAACGTTTAAAATTCCACTATGTTTTTATGTTTTCACTATTGTCATTGTTTTCATGTGAAAACAGTTTGTTAAATGAATGTGCCAAAGTATCAGAAGATCAAAATTCTGATTTAGTCTGTCAGGGTCAGGAAAGAGCGATAGCTGTTTTAAATCAATTTAGAAGTGAAGTAAATCCGAATACACGTTCTTTGCCTGATATCAACATTAAGTCTGTTAAGTCAGAAACCTATCAAATTGAAACTTCGCAGCAAGATGCCAGAACAAGAAGTAATATATCTAATCCGGATACCATAGATATATATACTATTGTTTTTGAAAAGGATGGTAAGACAGGCTTCTCTATTTTGTCACCAGATGAAAGGGTTGGACGCATGTATGCTTATACAGAGGATGGCTCAATAAGTGATACGATTACCAACAAAGGTTTGGCTCTTCATCTAAATGGAATAAAGGAAATCTGTAAAGCAGATTTTGCTATGTATTATACTCATGGGGGTGATAGTGCGGTAACTAGAGCTAAAGGAATAATGTATCCTAATTTCATGGAGTTTGAATGGGCACAAACGGAACCGTTTAATGCATTGTTTCCAAAACTTTGTGGTGGAAAGCCTGCTTTAGCAGGACGTTGTACTGTTGCTGCAGCAGAAATTATAATGTATTATAAGAAGAAATTTTATGATTGGTCAGATGGAGGTATTTTGTTTACTTCTAACAATCCACTCACTAGAAATGTACAATCGAATAATAATACAAGAAGCGTAGATCCCGATAGTTATGATTACAAGCTATTAAAAGACCATTTTAGAATAACTAATAGTTCTCCCGCAGCCGTTAAGAATGAGGCTGCGAGGTTAATGTACGATATTGCAGTCTTGCTAAAATCTCGTTGGGGGTGTGAAGTTCACTATGGGGATGATACACGTGCAGATTTTATTGATGCAGAAGAAGTTTTTGGACCATTTTTAGGAATATACTTCAAAAAGACTTATCCTGAAAGGTATAGGATTCTTGAACATTTTGAATCTAATATCTCTAAAATAGATAAACAGAAAATGATCAGTCATATTGCTTTAAAAAATCCTATTATGGTGCAGGGATTATATAGTTATGGTCCGATAAGGGCTGTTTGGCTTTATACCGGTGTAAAATTTAGAGGTACTACCATTGATGAGTTTTATATAAACTGGGGAGGTGGTGGCCGTTCTAACGGTTGGTATGCGTTTAATAATAATCTTGGTTATGTGCCTTACGAAGTGCTTTTTGTTAACGCAGTAAATCCTGATGGAACTCCGGGAGGTGGAACTATTCAATAATAATGGCAGAATGCTTTCTTAGTCATCAATTACCATAAATGGAGAAACAGAGTTCATTTGCTCTGTTTCTCCTTTTATTATTAGAAGTGTCCTACAATGCCAATTAAACAATCTATACGATGAACTTTAATACGGCGTTCTTTCTCCCAGGTAATGGAACTTTCGCTATCATCAACGGTTTGTTGCATGTTCTTGAAGCCGTTTCCTATTAAATATGATGCTCCTACTCTGGCAGAAAATCTTTTTGTTATTTTATATTCAAACATTATGTCAATGTTTGCAGCAAAAGAGTTTGTATTTGCTTTCCATTTAAGCAAATTAGTTTTGTTCTTGTAATGCATGTATCCTGCTCCTACAGTACTAATTATATTAAAATTATTTGTTAGAGGAGTTATTAATTCAAATTGAGGTGCGATGTAGTGTAGGGATACATTATCCTTATAATTCGTATATACATCTACAAGTTCATATTTTCCGGAAGTTCCCCAATAATTGTACTTTACTCCTAAGCCTATCCGCTTATTTAGTAGATATAGCACTTTTAAATCAGCTGAGATTCCATTTTTATATTCATTTCTGTAATTAGGACTTACAGGAGAGAGGTTAGAGTTACCGACTAAAAAGCCAACTCCTACATCGGCAGAAACAAGTACTTTGTTCTGTAGTTTCTCTTGTGAAAAAAGAGATAAGCTACAAAATAAAAACAGCATTAATAGATTTTTTCTTTTCATATCATAGTATGTTTGATTAAAAATTAAAAAAATGCGAACTTTCTAATGAAGATTCTAGTGCATAGGATAACAAAAATAAGAATAAAATCGAATAATATTACTTCTTTGCAATATATATTTTAATTTATCAATCTTACTTTTGACATACTCCCATTGCTAAAGGAATGGGATTCGGTTGTCATCGGAAACCGCCTACATAGCAGGTCTTCTGTTCTCTCTTCCCAAAGTCGACTTAATATATTTTGAGCTGCATTGATGAGTTTTGAAAATCAAACGAACAGTTAAAGGACGAGTGAATAGAAGCGTAAAAACATATCGAATGGAAACAAGTTTATATCCAGGACAGTACAGCCTATGGAAAAAATATTCCCAGAGTAAACTCGCAGATTGCAGTTGAACTAGTGTATCAAAAATTGGAATGTGCAAAAGTCTATACAAGGCATATGGAAGATGCGATGGTACAGAAAGTTCAGGTAGTCCCGAAAATACCAAAAACAGCCTCCAGCATAAATCATGGAGGCTGTTTTTTATTATTTATTCAAGAAATAAAGTTACTTCATCTCCAAAAAACTGTTCTTTCTCATATGCCCCAATGATAGAATATGTAGCATCATCTATTCTATTCTTTTTTAAAGAACCGATAAAACTTAAAATATAACTGTCTGTTGTTTCGTCTGGTTCAAGTCTTTTTCCATAAGGACTTTTTATTATAATTCTACCATTATCTATTTCATATTTTGATTTTCCTTTCAAAATATATAAAGTGTTTTTTGTTTGGAAGGAAACGGAATCATTGTTTTCAAAGGTAAGAGAGAGGCTTTGATTACTAAAGGTCTTTCCAAGAATTATGGTTTCAATATCCGTCTGTTCTTTTTCGCATGAATACAAACAGAAACACAATAGAATTAAATAACTAATAATCTTCATAATCTTTAAAAACTTACAGAACGTGAAAATGCATCACTCATTGGACTTATTGTTATCGATACGGTTCCATTACTAACATTTTTAGGACGATATCCTTTTGAAGAGTTTTTCTCTACGATGATAGCATCATAAAAATTTAGAGTTAACGTCCCTAATTGATCACTTTCTTTCGTTGTTTCTATTGTAATAGTGGAACTAGTGGAAGTGGATTTAGTTGTGTCGTATCCTAATCCAATTTTAATACTTCCTCCTTTTGTACCTATTGGAATATCACCATCTGCACTAGACTTAAAATTTGCTGCAAAAGTAGTTGTTTTATTTTGACTATAAGTAATCTTTTCATCTGCATCTCTTTCAAAAATATTAATAAATCTCTCCAAAGACTGTGTGGAAATATCCCACTTAGGTAATCTTGTGTCATGCCCTTTTGTTCTAGGATAATACCATTTTCTTTCTAATTTATGAGGATCTATAGTGTAATAGAATTTAGAGTGTCTAAACATTGTTTTATGTCTATATGACTTTTCTATAGGAACGTTAAATAATTCTTGAGGTTTAACATTAAAAACATATTCGTGTGCTGTCAGTTCTTTGATATCTTTAACTCCTGTAAATACTTGTAAGATAATCTCGAAATTTCCATCAATCCAAAATCTACTTAGGGCTTCATCATCGGAAATTTCACCTTTTTTATTGCTAATAGTTCCTTTGTCTTTTCGAGTTGGATCTCCTTCCTGATCTGCCATTGTAAAGTAACTACTTGGACTTATTTGAATTCTATAAATATATTCATCTATATTCATGTTTAGACTTCCTTCCTGTTTATTATCTGTTAGCCCATAATATATATTATCGCGTTGTAGAGAAGGGTTTTCTTTCATTTTTTCATATGCATTTTTTACTATGGGGTCTACAATGTCTTCAGAAAGCCAATCTATATTATCAGGTTCTGACATACTACGTGTTGATGGAGTATTTTGTTTGCTATTTGTTCCATCAAAAGCCTTGTCTATGAATTGATAACTATTTGCAACACCACGAGTATTTATTGATACAGGGATAACTCTTTCATTGTTTTTCACAACGAGTAAATGAAAACCTGGAATGCCGTTTTGGGGGATTTCTCCGGATTTTTCTCCATTAAGATACAATAACATCTTAGAGGTTTGATTCTCTTTAAAAGTAACAGGAATCTGATTATCTGTTATATCCCAATTATAAGGGGTAATATTTGTAAATAGAGATAAATCCGGGACATAAATATTCAATAATGGTAACGTTCTCTCAATATTACTTAATTCTTCTTCTGTTGTATACTTCAAGAGTATATTTCTAAATGTTCCCCCTTTTCCTACTACTTCATTTTTTAAGATAGGATAGAAAACGTCAAAGTCATTGTCAAATTGTTGTATTGCTTTATCTTTTATAAAACTACGTAGTTCTATATTTTCGTATATAGCTTTAGATAAAATTTCGGAAAATTCTTGTTTGGCGTCATTTTCGGTCAACGAAATGCTGTCCAAAAGGGGAGTGGTCGAATCTTGTGCACTTTGATTTTCTGAGAAATCCTCTGCACAAGAAAAAGCAAATGTACATAGTGCAATAATGAATAAAGATTTTTTCATGATGTCTTGATTAAAAATAATGTTTATTTATTAATTTGTTATATGCAAATATAAAGAATATATCTTTATTAATTCTTCGATATCCTTGATTTTTTATTTAGAATTCCTCACTTAGTATTTTTAAGAGTATGTTTTTTGTGTGTACCTTGTTTGCCCCCACTCCATAGCTTATCGTCCATAAAATATGATATTATGAATTCAATTTTAATCGGCTATAACCTTAATAAGATTGGTCAAGATTATACCTCTTATTGAAAAATTCACTCATTGCCTACGTGATTTTAGAAACTATATTCACCCATATCAGCAGATGTGTATCGGATTTGAGCCAGACGAATACATGACAAAAATTTGTTTTCAAGTTTTGAAAGCAGCGTTGTGTTAAATTAAAAAAACAATAATAACTGATTATTTACAGGTGGATGGGAATTAATGTTTCCAAATATTAGTGTTAGAGATAATGTATCTATGTTTTTCTTATAATATTACTCTATTTTTGAAAAAAACAACAGATAAAAGCCACCTATTAAGAATTTGCTTTTCTAAGATAGGTGGCTTCGAACTTATGATCTTGATATTATAAGCTAGATTCAACATTCAACTCCTTTTTTTTAATGCGGATAATGTTAATTTCCATCCGTTTGGTGAAGCTGTACATTGAAATTTTCTCTCAACGGGTCCGGAAACGATTAAATTCTTTTTCTCTAGTAGCCCCTTAAGATCATTTGAAGATAGATTTTTGAATATATCTATATTTTCTTTTCGCAAGAAATTAACTATATGTGTACCCGAAACGGTTTGTTGTGTGCACTTGTCTAATATATCTACATTCTCTATTTCTAAAAAGATTTCTTTCCCTATCATCTTTAACGTTCCGAATACGGACATCTCATGCATATTACTTTGTGCAATGATTCCATTAAATGGATAGGGAAGTCGTTGATAAAGGCTTTTTATAATTTCGTTTCGTTTCGTTTGTATCTGTTCCGATAGTCCATGGTATCCTCTTAGGTCTAATCTGGAGATTATATCTTCAACGGCTTGAGTTATTTTTTCAGTGGGAGAAAGATTCATATCAAATCGTTTGTATAATACCAGTGACTCATTCCAGTCTTTTCCTCTAGCCGGTTTTATTATTTCAATGTCATCCAGATCGTTTCGTTTCATGTACTCTTTTATGGTGTATAGGGAAACATGATCTTCATGTATCGTTTCGTGTTTCCCATCTTCGTGATGGATGTGGAGAACCTTCTTTTCTGAACCTGGTACTTCAGGAGCTTTGTAGGATTTATTATTTTTTCCTTTTAGCCAGCAAGCTACTGATATATCGAAAGAATATCCACTTAGGTCTTTGTCAAAGCAGCAGTGCCATTTGGTATTGGGGAATACCTTGATTAATTTTTCAATTTGCCCTTGTGTAACATGTCCACCAACGGAAATAAATGCAGAAGTAGTCTGCTTACTGAATCCTTGAAGTTCATAAAAACTCATGGCATCAATAGCTGACTCAAATAGATATAGGTCGGTAACTTGGTTATAGGGGACAAAGTTTGCGATCCAACAGCTTGAGGATTTGTCTCCACCTTTACAAAATGACTTATAATTAACATCATTTTCAGGGAAGTAATTTCTCATTTCGAGGTTGGTAATTTCCATCTGTCCTGGTTTCCGGAATGGAAATGCTATAGTGTTATGCCTACCAGTAACGTAAATATGGCATCTACTTCGGAAATCATCTATTGTTTTGGGAGATAGCTTTCGTCGAACTGTTAAAAACTCATTATTGCTATCGTTTAACGTCTTTGGTGCCCAGGCTTTTATATCAAAAGTTACTGGATGATTATCATTACCTTTATTCTGAGGCTGATGTGATGGAACATTAATTGGGGTATTATCCGCTGATAAATAACGACTCAGTACTTCATTTACACCGGCGAATCCCCCTTTGGTTGTACTACCAAATCTATCAAGACGATTCTGGACAAAGTTTATTAGATTACCTTTGTCCGTGGCAGGAGCCATACGAGAAAAGTAGGTACTCTTTGCCGGATCTTTGGGATTGAATATTACGATTTCATCTTCAGGATGTTTAGGATTTCCTAAAAACAAGCTCAAAAACTTTTCTCCGCCAGCGGGATTTACCCAGTAGCCGAATGATCTTGCTATTTCTTGTATGGGGATTCGGGCCCTAAATTCGTTGAATGTATACATCGTACTAATTTTTTTAAAGGTACATATTATTTTTAATTAATCAAGATCAGATTATTTGGTGTTCCAAGTACTGGAGAAATTTGTTTATCGGTGAGGTGGAAACCCGTTTGAAGTAGATTTTGAAGGAACGGAGTGAAGAGAACGGATAGCAACAGGACATCCACCCGCCCACATTCAAGAACTGGAGGAAGTACCGTTCCGTAACATTCAAACAGACAGGATACACCCTGAACGGGAACATGCTGACCATCAATGCGCTGAAACTCCGTCTGAAGTTCCACCGGTCAAGACTAGCCGAAGGCAAAATACAGACACTGAGCTTGACATGAGGTTGAGACTATAGGATATATTTGGATAATGGTACTTTCTGATTAGTTTTAAGAAGTAGTTGCCTAATGGCTGTTTTTGAAAAAAGGACAATACCACTATGGGATATCATAGTAAGACTGTAACCTGAATGTAACTGTATGGTAATATTCGTTTAAATAACATACAATTATTTTGCAAAATATTTAAAAAATATAAATTTTAATTTAACGCAAAAAAGTAAAGGTATGAAAATCAAAGAAAGTACTACTTTCAAGTTCATTGGGTTACTGTATGTTGCAGGTTTATTGCAAGGGGTACCGGTGGTTTATGCAACACAGTCTGCTAGGAGAGCGGGTATCACTCAGCAGGCGGTGTATCGTATCAGTGGATGTATTACTGATGCTAATGGTGAGCCGATTATCGGAGCCAATGTTCTTGTGAAAGGGGCTGCTACCGGTACCGTAACAAATATTGACGGTGAGTATGCATTGAATGTATCCACGGGTGATATCCTAATGATTTCTTATATTGGATATATCCAGCAGGAGATCAAATTGAAGGGAGAAAAACAACTGAACATTGTTCTTCAGGAAGACAGTCAAATTTTGAACGAGGTTGTTATAGTTGGATATGGTACCCAGAAAAAGGTAAATCTAACCGGAGCTATCGAACAAGTGACAAGTGAAGTGTTTGACAACCGTTCGGTACCCAATGTGACACAAGCCCTTCAGGGGTCTATTCCGAACTTAAATATCAAGCTGACAGATGGAAAACCGACCCGTTCGGCCAGTTATAATGTACGTGGTACAACTTCTATTGGGCAGGGGGGCAATGCCTTGGTACTGATTGATGGTGTGGAGGGTGATCCGTCGATGTTGAATCCCAATGATATTGCCAGTGTATCTGTATTGAAGGATGCTGCTTCCGCCTCTATTTATGGAGCTCGGGGAACATTTGGGGTAGTGCTGATTACTACCAAAGAGCCAATGAAAGATAAAACCTCAATTACCTATACTGGTAACTTTTCAGTGCAACGTCCTGTGACTGTTCCGGACTTTGTTACAGATGGGTATGAATATGCCAGTCACTTTTATGAAGCCTATCATGCCTGGAACAATTATTCGGCTGATCCCAAGAATATTAATAAAACTCAGGATTTCTCTTTGAGTTGGCTTGAGTTATTTAGAAAACGCAAAGAGCAAGGTATCACTACTGAAGTAGAAAGAGATGTTACGGGTAAGTATGTTTATTACGGTAATACCGACTACTATGATGCTCTTTACAAGAAGAATACATTTGCTCAGGATCATAACCTGTCGTTGACTGGTAGCAACGGAAAGTTGAATTATTATATTTCCGGCAGATATTATGGATACGACGGGTTATTCCGTTACAATACGGATGATTACAATATGTTGAATCTACGTGCCAAGGGCTCTATTCAGTTGTTCAGTTGGTTGAAGATAGAGAATAACATGGAATTTTCCAATATGGATTACCACAATCCAATGAATGTGGGTGAAGGTGGTTCTATCTGGCGTAATATCTCGGATGAGGGTCACCCCAGTGCACCCATTTTTAATCCCGATGGAAGTCTTACTTATTCTGCTGCCTATACGGTGGGTGATTTTATTTATGGAAGGAATGGTATAGATACTAATGACAAGGTGCTCAGAAATACTACGGGTTTCACTGCCTCTTTCCTGGATAATAAGCTACAAGTAAAAGGGGACTTTACTTTTCGCAACACAGACAATGCCAAAACACAACGTCGTGTACCGGTACCATATAGTAAGGTAGAGGGAATCCCTCTTTTGCTGAGTGAGAAATACAACGACCTTAAGGAGAGTACACAACGTACAGAATATCTAGCGACCAATATCTATGCTAACTACGAAAATAAGTTTGGAGATGCTCACTTTATAAAAGGTATGTTGGGGTATAACTACGAACAATCTAGATTCAAGAGTCTAGAGGTTCAGCGTAACGGCTTGTTATTGGATGCCTCTGAAAATATTAATCTAGCATTGGGGGATGCTATTACTACTGCGGGAGGATACAATAAATGGAGGGTAGCCGGGGGATTTTTTCGTTTAAATTACGCTTTTAAAGACCGCTATTTGATAGAAGTGAACGGACGTTATGATGGTTCTTCCAAATTTCCCTCCAATCAACAATGGGCATTCTTTCCTTCTGTGTCAGGTGGCTGGCGAATCTCGGAGGAACCCTTCTGGCATGTGAGTAACGATATCTTTTCGAATGTTAAGTTGCGTGCATCATATGGGTCTCTTGGTAATGGTAATGTGTCGCCATACAGTTATCTGGAATTATTGAGCATTCGGACTTCCAATCGTGTATTGGGAGGAATGAAATATAAATATACCAGTGCTCCCGGTGCTATGCCTCACGGATTGACCTGGGAAACTGCTACTACCACCGATATCGGACTTGATTTTGCAATGTTACGTAACCGTCTGACTTTTTCGGGGGATTACTATATACGTAAGACGACAGATATGTATACGGTTGGTGTTACCCTACCGGATGTGTTTGGAACTACTTCGCCAAAAGGGAACTATGCCGATATGACTACCCGTGGCTGGGAAATTACGTTGACTTGGCGTGACCAATTTTCACTTGTCGGAAAACCTTTCAATTACGAGATACGGGGAACCTTGTCTGATTATATATCTAAAATTGATCGGTATAACAATACTGACAAGAACCTGAGCGATTATTACGAAGGACAAACCGTAGGTGAAATATGGGGATATATAACTGAAGGACTGTTTAAGGATCAGGCTGATATAGATAGCCATGCTTCGCAGAAACTTATTCAGTCCTCCTCAAAAAATATCTGGTATCCGGGTGATGTGAAAATTAAGGATCTGAATAACGACGGAGTTATTGATTATGGAACCAATACACTTGATGATCATGGTGATAAAACGGTGATTGGTAATAGCCTGCCCCGTTTCTCTTACAGCTTAAACCTGGGTGCGGACTGGAATGATATTTTTGTATCTGCCTTTTTTCAAGGGGTAGGTAAGCAAGATTGGTATCCGAGTTCAGAATGTATATTCTGGGGACAATATAACCGTCCGTACAACAACATGCCCACTTGGCATCAGGATAATTACTGGACTGAAAAGAATCCGAATGCTTATTTGCCGCGCTATACCGGCTATAACAGTTCTGTGAAGAGTACCGTGCAAACGCGGTATCTTCAGAATGTGGCTTATATCCGTTTGAAAAATCTTCAGATCGGATATAATCTGCCAAAGCAGTTTGTATCCAAGGCCTGCATTCAGAATGCCCGTGTTTATCTTTCTGCGGAAAACCTTTGGTGCTGGTCGCCGCTTTACAAGCACACGAGAGATCTGGATGTGACCAATATCTATGGTTCTGATGTCGATCTGACCGATGGAGGCAGTGGCGATGGCAACAGTTATCCGCAAATGAAAAGTATCAGTTTAGGTTTATCACTCACATTTTAATCATTGAAATATGAAACGATTTATATATTCTTTTTTATCTGTTTATCTATTTTTCTCCTCTTGTTCTTTGGATGAATCTCCGCAAGCTTCGGTAGATAAGGATGCGATATTCGGTAGTGAGAAAGGGCTCGCTACATATTCTTATTCTTTTTATAACATATTGCCTTCAGTAGCTAATGGTTTTAGGCAAGATGCAATGTGTGATTACGGTGCTGTAACCAGTTTCGATTCTTTTCTGAGAGATGGCGCTTATTCGGCAGAGAACAGCAGTGGATGGTCATGGGGGGAGCTTCGGAATATCAACTATTTTATAGAAAACTGTGTCAACGAAAACGTGGATACTGCTGTGCGTAATAATTATATAGGACTGGCACGCTTTTTCCGGGCTTACTTTTATTATATGAAGGTGGTACGCTTTGGAGATGTACCTTGGATTGATAAGACCTTTGAGGTGGATAGCGAAGAGTTGTATGCCGGACGTGACCCGCGTACGGTAGTTATGGATCACGTACTTGAAGATTTGAATTTTGCTTGTGAGAATATTACCCGTACCAAGGATGAGACGGGGTCCTTAGTTACCAAGTGGGTGGCTTATGCGCTGAAGTCGCGTATTTGTTTGTTTGAGGGTTCTTTTCGTAAATATCATGCTGAATTGGGATTGGAAGATACGTCTGACCGCTGGTTTCAAGAGGCGGCCTCTGCTGCCGATGTGGTGATAAAAGAGTCTGGACACTCTTTGTACACGGGAGCGGGAACAGAGGCTTCGTTCCGTACTTTGTTTATCAGTGACACTCCAGTGACAAGCGAGGTAATGCTGGCCAGTTGCTGCGATGCCAATCTGGGTGTATTGGGTGAAGCTAACTGGTGGTGGACCTCCGGTACATTTGGTGCCCGGTTCAGTATGATACGTACGTTTATCAATACTTTTCTGAATACTGACGGCACTCCGTTCACGTCCCGTTCGGGATATGAGAAGATGGAGTTTTATGATGAATGTCAGGGACGTGACCAACGTCTAGCACAAACCATTCGTACTCCGGGATATCAACGTGACGGTAAGCCGGCAGCTCCAAATTTCAACGGATATTCGTTTACAGGTTATCAGCCTATCAAGTATACTCTAGATGCCTCGCGTTATGATGAAGGTGCACTGAATACGAATGCTATTCCTCTGTTTCGCTTTGCCGAGGTATTATTGAATTATGCAGAGGCGAAAGCGGAGATGGGGACGCTGACGGATGCTGACTGGGGAATGACTGTGGGCGCATTACGTGCCCGTGCAGGTATAACGGGAGGGCTGTCGACGAAGCCGACCAAAGTAGATACTTATCTTCAGCAGAACTATTTTCCTACTATCACTGATCCGGTAATTCTGGAAGTACGTCGTGAGCGTTCCATAGAGTTGGCACTTGAGGGCTTCCGTTTTACGGACCTTAAACGTTGGAAACGGGGAGAGCTAATGACGATGCGCTGGACAGGTATCTATATTCCAGCACTAAATGTACAGATGGATCTTGACCATGATGGTACTACTGACGTGATTTTTTATAATGGTACGGCACCTACGGGATTGCCGGCTTGTTGTACTCCGATTGCGGTAGGGGGAAAGTCGCAGCAAGGAATAACGGGAGAGACTTCCGGTAACTTAACTTGGTCTGACAGTGATCCTAGAATCTGGTATCCCGACGGACGTCAGTATTATTATCCTATTCCTGCTTCTGCCATCTTGAAAAATAGTAATTTGAAGCAAAATCCTGGCTGGTAACTTATAAATAAAAGAAGTAAAAATGAGTAAATTAATAACTTTAATCCTGTCAGTTGTTTTGCTGGCAGGTACCCTGCAAATACAGGCTTCCAATGGAAAGCCTACCAAAGCATCCTGTGTCATGAATGTAGCTACTTTCAATCTTCGTATGGATACGCCGAAGGATGATGAAAATGCTTGGCCTAAACGCAAAGAGATGGTGAAGGGATTGATTCGTTTCCACGACTTTGATATTTTCGGAACACAGGAGGGGTTTAAGCATATGCTGGACGACATTACTGAACTGGATGGTTATGCATATATTGGTGTTGGGCGTGATGACGGAAAAGATATTGGCGAACATTCGGCTATTTTCTATAAGACCAATCGCTTTGAAGTATTGGAGCAAGGAAATTTCTGGCTTTCTGAAACACCGGATGTGCCGGGGTTAGGCTGGGATGCCACTTGCTGTAACCGCATCTGTTCCTGGGGAAAATTCCGTGATAAAGAGAGCCAATGTGAATTCTATTTTTTCAATTTGCATTATGATCACCAAGGGAAGGTAGCACGTAGAGAATCTTCGAAACTCTTGTTAGCCCGTATCCGTCAGATTGCTGGTGAGGAAGTGCCTGTTTTGGTGACTGGAGATTTTAATGCAGTGCCTATAGAGGAGCCAATACGAATACTTGCTGCTGACGGGCTGCTATTAGATTCCTATGAGGTTTCGGAACAACCTACTTATGGGACTACAGGCACTTATAATAGCTTTAAAACAGATTCTGATATGAAAGGTCGTATTGACTACATTTGGGTAACAAATAGAGTAGCTGTGCAAAAATATGGCGTATTGAATGATATGCAATATGGACATTTTCCATCTGATCACTTTCCAGTAATGGTACAAGTGGTTCTTTAGAAAGATATAAGAGGAGGATGTGTGGGTTTTAAAGGGACAGAGTTTTTATCCGGACTTCTGAGTTTACACAAAATCGTGAAAAGTGTCTGGTATAGAGTCAATCTCATCGAGATAGACTGTTTCGTTACACACTCTAAGATCTGTGGCAAGTGGAATTGTGTGTACCAATTTTTATAATTGAGCGATCGCAGCTATACTTGTCCCTAATGTGGTATACACCACGACTATAATGCCATTTGCAACATTAAAAAATTTGGCTTGAAAGTCCTACCCATGGAATGTGAAAAAACAAATTTGTAAATTGTTTTCTTGTGGATGAACCACCTCGTGCCCCGAAAGCAATGACGGGAAGAATTAGGAAAGGACTACAGGTATATCTGGAATTGCTAAATCTTTAGTTCATAAAGCGTTAACGGTTTGTTCGCAGAAAATGTTTTATTAGAAAAATGCCACCTATTAAGAATTTATGTTTCTAAAATAGGTGGCTTCTACTTATTGGATAATATTATAGGCTAGATTCCATATCCAGTTCCTTTATTTTTAATGTAGATAATGTTAGTTTCCATCCATTTGGAGATGCTGTACATTGGAAATTTTTCTCAATGGGTCCGGAAACGGTTAAGCTCTTTTTTTCTAGTAGCCCCTTAAGATCATTTGAAGATAGATTTCTGAATATATCTATATTTTCTTTTCGTAGGAAATTAACTATATGTGTGCCCGAAGCGTTCTTTTGTGTACACTTATCTAATATATTTACATTTTCTATTTCTAAGCAGACTTCTTTCCCTATCATCTTTAACTTTCCGAATCCGGACATCTCATACATATTACTTTGCGCAATGATTCCATTAAATGGATAGGGAAGTCGTTGATAAAGGCTTTTTATAATTTCGTTTCGTTTCGTTTGTATCTGTTCCGATAGTCCATGGTATCCTCTTAGGTCTAATCTGGAGATTATATCTTCAACGGCTTGAGTTATTTTTTCAGTGGGAGAAAGATTCATATCAAATCGTTTGTATAATACCAGTGACTCATTCCAGTCTTTTCCTCTAGCCGGTTTTATTATTTCAATGTCATCCAGATCGTTTCGTTTCATGTACTCTTTTATGGTGTATAGGGAAACATGATCTTCATGTATCGTTTCGTGTTTCCCATCTTCGTGATGGATGTGGAGAACCTTCTTTTCTGAACCTGGTACTTCAGGAGCTTTGTAGGATTTATTATTTTTTCCTTTTAGCCAGCAAGCTACTGATATATCGAAAGAATATCCACTTAGGTCTTTGTCAAAGCAGCAGTGCCATTTGGTATTGGGGAATACCTTGATTAATTTTTCAATTTGCCCTTGTGTAACATGTCCACCAACGGAAATAAATGCAGAAGTAGTCTGCTTACTGAATCCTTGAAGTTCATAAAAACTCATGGCATCAATAGCTGACTCAAATAGATATAGGTCGGTAACTTGGTTATAGGGGACAAAGTTTGCGATCCAACAGCTTGAGGATTTGTCTCCACCTTTACAAAATGACTTATAATTAACATCATTTTCAGGGAAGTAATTTCTCATTTCGAGGTTGGTAATTTCCATCTGTCCTGGTTTCCGGAATGGAAATGCTATAGTGTTATGCCTACCAGTAACGTAAATATGGCATCTACTTCGGAAATCATCTATTGTTTTGGGAGATAGCTTTCGTCGAACTGTTAAAAACTCATTATTGCTATCGTTTAACGTCTTTGGTGCCCAGGCTTTTATATCAAAAGTTACTGGATGATTATCATTACCTTTATTCTGAGGCTGATGTGATGGAACATTAATTGGGGTATTATCCGCTGATAAATAACGACTCAGTACTTCATTTACACCGGCGAATCCCCCTTTGGTTGTACTACCAAATCTATCAAGACGATTCTGGACAAAGTTTATTAGATTACCTTTGTCCGTGGCAGGAGCCATACGAGAAAAGTAGGTACTCTTTGCCGGATCTTTGGGATTGAATATTACGATTTCATCTTCAGGATGTTTAGGATTTCCTAAAAACAAGCTCAAAAACTTTTCTCCGCCAGCGGGATTTACCCAGTAGCCGAATGATCTTGCTATTTCTTGTATGGGGATTCGGGCCCTAAATTCGTTGAATGTATACATCGTACTAATTTTTTTTAAAGGTACATATTATTTTTAATTAATCAAGATCAGAGCAGCTGATACTATATTTCAGCAGAAGCTTCGGCCATTCCATAGAGCTGCTTACTTACTGTTAATCCCCAACCTAGAGGGGTTTTATTCAGTCCGATAAGGTTACTTATCCCATTAATAGATGTCGTCTCTACCTTTTGGCCAGATAATAGTTTCTTTATTGTTTCTGAGGATTGGTTACTGAGATCGATTCCATTACTTTGTAACTGTTCAATTTTTCCTGTCGTTGCATCTTTGATCCGCAGATTACTTATACTGACTGCTCCGTTATCTTCTGTAATATCACCAATTAACGTTCTTGATCCGGATGTCTCTATTTCTACGTCTTTAATACTTTCATTTGAGGGTGCTTCAATAATATGATCCTGAACTGTTTCTTTTATTGAGGTAGGGATTTCTATTTGCGTATCCTTGGTACCATCATTGGAAGTTGCTTCTGTTAAAACATCTTGGGTTACTACTTCATTGAGATCTTCTATTTGCATTTCAGAGCCAGATTCTGCCATTTTTAGTTCAACTTCTTCCTTAAAGTTATCAAGAATTTCCTGCCTTTGGCTTTGGCGCCAGTTTTCCATCCATTCTTGCTCGTTATCAGTTGTTAGGTTCAACATTCGATTTTCATATGTCTCTTCCACTTCATTAAGTGACTTAATTAATCTATTGATTTTTTCATTAATATCTTGGGAAAAATCTATGGTTAGCTCTTCTTTATATAGCTTTCTAATGACCTCAGATTGGATTTTCTCCGATGGATTGTCAATCTGCAATATAAGTTCTGGTTTTTTCTGTATGGCCATGAGTTGCGCTTCTTCACATAGATTAGAGATTTCGCTTATTAAGTATGGATTTTGTTGTATAGCTTCCATTTGTACTTTTTCGGAAGGGTTGGCTATATATTTGATTGTATATGGAACTTTCTGTACGGCCATGACCTGTACCATTTCCGTCGGGTTCTGGATATCTATAATTGCGTATGGATTTTTTTCGATGGCCATCATTTGTATTGTTTCACATGGAATAGGGATTTCGCTTATTAAATAAGGACTTCGCTCTATAACCTCCATTTGTACCATTTCGCTTGGATTTTTTATATAAGTTATTAAGTATGGATTTTTCTTTATCACTTCCATTTGTACCTTTTCTGTAGGTTCTTTTATATACCTGATTGCATCTGCTTCCTGTTTTATAGCTGCCATTTGAGTTTTGTCTGATGGATTCTCAATATGTTGTATAACAGACGGGTTCTTTTTAATGGCTTCTAATTGTACTTTTTCCGTCGGGTGATCGATATATCTTATTACATACGGTATTTTTTTTATAGCTAACATCTGTACCTTTTCAGAAGGGTTAGCTATATGTTTAATTATATAGGGATTTTTCCGTACTACTTCCATTTGTACCTGTTCTAAAGGATTTACTATATATTGGATTGCTGACGGATCTTTTTGTATAGTCGCTAGCTGTATTTTCTTCGATGGGCTTGTTATATATCTTATAGACTTAGGATGTCTTTGTACAGCTTCTAATTGTGCCTTTTCTGTGGGATTGGTGATGTAACGGATCGCCTCCGGATCTCTTTGTACAGCTATCAGCTGTAGCCGTTCTGATGGATTTTCTACACTTTTTATTGTGTATGGATTGAATTTAACCTGCTTAATAGCCTGTTCTTCATCAATTAATGCGTTATACATCATAACTTGTTTGTTTGAGTTAATCATGTTCAATAATGTTTCTTTTACGGTTCCCATGTTGATTCTGTTTTTAAATTAATATTAAGTTGTTATAAATCAGCAGATCTATCTGCCATTACATTTATTTCTTTTCCTACCGTAAGACTCCACCCTAATAAGGTTTTAGTCAGATGGACCGTATTACCATCAGGCATTTCTACTTTTTGCCCGGAGAGTAGTTTCTTAATACTTCCTGCGGGCAGTTGTGAAAGGTCGAGATCGCTACTTTTCAATTCTCCAATAGTACCAGTCGCTTTATCACTTATTCGTAAGTTACTTGTAAATATTGGAGTGTTATTTTCCAATGTGATGTCTGCAATTAAAGTTTTAGACCCAGATGATTGAATTTTCATGTCCTTAATGACTGATGTGTTTTGAGAATTATAAAAAGAAACTTCCTCGTTATTTATTTTATCTTGTGAGATAGTTACGTTCTCACTTTCAGTTGAATCTTCTTGCTTATCTGCTGATTGTCCGATAGGAGTAAGAGTGAGTTGTATCTTTCTTTCTAAAGCAGACAATTCGGATTTTAGGGTTTTAAGTTCCTCTTCTTTTCTCCAAGGTGTGTTAATGATTTCTTTCAATGATGGAATATCCGGAATCAATGTAGAGTTTTCTTTTTGTGCTCTTGCAATAAGTCTGGGGATATTATTTAAAGCATTTAAGAAGTTGTTTGCTATGGCTAATGGAGAATAGCCAGTGATTATACCGTTATTATGGGTATATTTATAGGCCCCTTTTACAAAAAAACGATTTTGCAACTCTTGTTTGTTCTCTTTGGTTATCCATTCTGATTTTACAATAATAGGGAAGTCATATATTTTTCCGATAGTTCGGTATTCCTCTGTATTTTTGTTAACAGGTATTTTTAACAAAAAATTAGCAATACTTTCATTGTTGATGACTTTTAATCCATCCAGCTGTATGAGGTTTATGATATTGCCTTTTTCGTCTTTTTGTACACTATTCAAAAAAGTTTCATAATCAGTACTCATAAGAGATATATGTTCGCTGTTACGTTCAACAGTCTGTATATAATTATTTAACTTATTATTTGTTTGATTTTTCGCTTTTAGGAATGACTTTCGCTCACTTTCTAATGCCATAACTTTCTTTTCTATTTTGGCTTTATCCAATAAGTCTGTATTTCCTGATAAGATGGCCATATATTCGGAAAAATTCATACCGCTTTTTTCGTCTACTCCCCCTTCATCAATGGTACGCGCTCCCATTGCTCCATTTTTCAACTGAGAAATGAAGGTTTGTTTACAATGAAGTAAATTGAATTTATAACTATCAAGAGACTTTTCTACAGCATAGATGATTACGTCTACCTTGTTATTGGCATACAATTTGGCTATCTCATTTCCTTTACGAACAGCTCGTCCATCTCTTTGTGAAAGATCGGAAGGACGCCAAGGGGTGTCAAGATGGTGGATTGCTACAGCTCTTTGTTGAGCGTTTACGCCGGTTCCTAGCATAGAAGTGGAGCCAAAAAGTACTCGGACTTTTCCCTCATTCATCTCCTGAATTACCTTTTTCCGTGCTTTCTCTGTTTTACATTCTTGAATAAAACGGATTTCATTCTCTGGAATATTGTGTTCTTCGACAAGTTTACGCTTAATTTCACTATAAATATTCCATGTACCAGATTGAAATGTGCCTAAGTCTGAGAACACGAATTGTGTACCTTTTTGTTCATCAAATTTACGATAATATCTGGCTATTTCATTGGCACAGTGGTTTGCCTTATTATTGGGGTGATCAGAATAACAGTTACTTATTAATCGCATATCAAGAGCCATCTTACGGGCATAATCGGTTGCTATTAACATTTTAGCCTTTTCTTCCGTTTCAGATAATGGGGGACGACCTAATATCGTCGCATCCCCAGTTTCAGCAAATTTCATCAATTTTTGGATAAACTCTTCCTGTTCTGGTGTCGGAGGAATATTATGGAGAATTTCATTCTTAGCAGGACGATCCACACCAACATCTTCTGCAGTGCGATAGTCTGTTATTTCATTGTAGAATGTTGCGAGTTCAGGTACTTTGATAAAGTATCGAAAGCGTTCTTTCTGTACTATATTATTGGTGACAGAGAACTCAAAATCGGTTGTTTTTTTTGCAAAGATTGCGGCCCATGCATCAAAGCAATTGATGTTTTGTCTTTTTAGCTCTAATGGACGAAGATATTTAAATAGTAAATAAAGCTCTGTTAAACTGTTGGATATGGTAGTTCCCGATAGAAAAGTTGCTCCCAGATCCCTGCCTGTACGTTCCTGAATGGTACGGATGGCAAAGAGCAAATTGAGGGCTTTTTGGCTACCTTCAGAGTTTCCAAGCCCTGCGACACGGGTATGTCGAGTGTTAAATGTTAAATTTTTGTACTGATGGCTCTCGTCAACGAAAATATGATCTATACCCATTTGAGCGAAATCAATGATATCATCCTTACGTTGGGATATATCATGAGCAATCTTTTCTAATTTAGCATTAAGGTTGAGCTTTCGTTTTTCTAAACCTTTGATCATGGCATTAGATACGTCTTTTCCCTGTGATCGCATTGTTTCTAAATTCTCTTCTACTGAATCAAGTTCAGCTTGTAAGATCTTTCGCATCATGTCAGGTGATTGGGGAATTTTGGCAAATTGATCATGCGACATGATGATGCAATCGTAATTATTGTTTTTTATGTTATTAAAGAACTGTTTCCGGCTTTTCGGAGTGAAGTCCTTCTCTGTTGCATAGAGAATTTTTGCGTTGGGATATGCGGTATGGTAACATTGTGCAATCTCTGCTATATTAGCTTTCAGACCAATTATTATGGGTTTATGGACGAGTCCTAAACGGTGCATTTCATGTGCTGCAACGCACATTATTAGAGTTTTACCTGTACCGACTTCATGGTCACCAATCCCTCCGCCATTCTGTATGAGCATCCAAATACAATCTTTCTGACTAGGATATAATCCAGAAATTCCCAGTCCTTTGAGGTTTAGATCAGGAAATGTCTGGTGAGAGCCATCATAAGCTGGACGGACGAAGCAATTAAACTTTTTATTGTATTCATTAGCTAATTGTTGTTGGAACTCCGAGGGTTGATCTTGTAGCCAATCTGTGAATCCATTCCGGATTTCATCAATTTTTGCGTTAGCTAATTGAATAGCTTCACTATCTCTTACTTTGATATCTCTATTATTGGCATCTTTGCCTATACATTTGCTGATGTCTGGTACCGTGTTTACTAAGGCATGTTTTAATAAAGTGATTCCATCGTAGTTCCGATAATATCCTTTTACTGCATATTGATCCGTGATCTTGGCATTTTTAGATTCTATGTTTACCAGATATTCATCTAGGTTTTCCATATAGCGGATATTAACCTCTGTTTCAAAAAGATTACTGGCATAATCTGCATATATCTTAGGGGAAATCCAACGTTCTCCGAAATTAAAGTCTAATTCATCGAACTTAATAGGACGTGGAGTAGCTTCTTGAAGTGCAATTAAGGATTCATTTACACGTGTGTCTATCGGGTTCTCTTGTTGCCACTGTTTGATTTGTTCAGCCTTTTCAATAACATTTCCGGCAATGAAGCTATCTTTTATTTCGTAGTTATTGATTAGCGGGTTGAAAAAGATTCTCCCTTTTAGAGCTTCTATAAGCTCCTCTTTAGATTGATAAAGTCCCTCCATATACTCCATATTTATCTCGCCGTACATATTGAGGGATGCAGCTAATGCTTCTTCAGGGGTTGCTACAGACACAGGTATATCTATTGAGAAGCTAACAGGGTGATTGAAAATATCGGCTTTTATAAATTTATTATTCTCAACTCGTTCCAATGACAACATATCACGGCCACAAGCATCCATTAAAATCAGCTGCACATTTTCTTTCTTATTTAGCGGTCCGAAACGTTCAGTAAAAGCGTCATACGTTGCATTTAAATTATAACGTTCTAGCTTTTGCTCGATATGTAGCTCTGCTTCTTTTGAGTACAAATGGTGATAATTGTCACGTATGGAAATATAAAGTAAGGCCTTTTCTTGTTGCTCTTTACCTAATTCTATAGGCTGAAACACTGCATCATATAGTGTTATTTTCCTTAGACACCCTATTTGATTATGTTCCTGAACGAGTGTGCCTTCTTGATAAAAGGACTTCATGTTTCCTGAGAAGGGACGTGCTCTCATTGGAGAGATTGGCTGGGATTTTATCTCTTCTTTCTGCCGATTAACGTTTCGGTGATTCTTGATATGTGTAATTCCCTGTTGGGCAGCTTGTCTCTCCCTATCTGAAAAACCGAATAGGTCATATAGATCCAGTAATGGAGGCTCTGTTGTTGCTTGAGTCTCTATGGTCAAAGATTCTTTGTTTTTATTGCCTGGTGTTATAAACTTCTCTATATTGAGATGATTAACAAGATCCTCCGTTAGCATTCGTTCCAATTCCTTGGAGATACCGGTAATACCTCCTTCATGTAAGTATACCATTGCTGGATGTCCATAAAGATCCTTGTCTAAAAAGCGTTTTGTATAAATGACACGTTTACCGTCCTGGAAATACCTATTTGTATTTGTTTTTATTTCTGTTGTATAGCCATCTAAAAATGCTGTTTCTCGCTCACTGAGAATTTGTTTACCAGAGTGCTTTTGTAGGACGATAAGGTCACTGCCAACTTCTGTTCCAGCGACTTCCCTGAAAAGATTGTTAGGTAAACGAATGGCAGAAAGAAGATCTGCATTTTGCATTAGTAATTCTCGTTGGGCCTTATGTAGTGGAGCATTCATAACTCCTTGGGAGGTTATAAATGCCACAATACCCCCATCTCTGACTGTATCTAGTCCTTTTACAAAGAAATAATTATGAATTGTTTTTGCAGATAAGCGACGGGCTTCATCTTGGCTATTATTAAATATCGGATCAAAAATAGCTATATCACCAAAAGGTATGTTTGAAGTGGCCACATCAAAGTATTCATTGAATGTTGGCTCGATCTTTTCAAAACCTTCTACTCGTATTTTTTGCTCTGGGTAAAGGTGAGACAGTATTTTACCTGTTAACAGATCTTTTTCAAAAGCCATTATTGTGGCGTCTGTATTGTTCCTGAGAAAAGCATTCAGGAATACCCCTTGTCCTGCTGATGGGTCCAGTATACGTTGTGGTATTACCCCATTTTTATACAATACGTCAGAAATGGTAGAGACTATTGTAGGAGGAGTATAGAATGCTGTCAGTACAGAACTTTTTAGGCTGGCTATATAACGTTTGTACTCACCTTCCGTATCAACATTATTCCGGATAAGTTCGTGTAACTCTGATATCATAGGGAAAAGAGGTAACTGAGACTTTGCCCATTGGGAGCTATCGAGGGGATTTAATATACACTTTAAACCTCCAAATCCACAATAACGAGAGAGTATCTCCCTTTCTTGGATACTGGCAGCCCTCTTCGAACTTTCCAAATCAAACAAAAGACGAATTGCTTCAATATTATCTCTTAATTTTTCTTGCTTATTAAATGCCATATTTTTCCAAGTAAAGAGTTATTTCACCAGTTAATTCAATGTATAGGGAATGATAATCAGAAGATTGTTCAAAGTCATCTGAGAGTGTGTATTTTGCAAAAATGGAATTAAAGTTAGATTCCATCTTTTTTATTAGAAGCAATACTTTATCATCTGGAACCTCTTTTTCAAATTCATCTTTTATGATGGTAAGTATCAAGTAATGCTTGGAGAAGTGTAATCCCCTCATTAGTTCCTTCATGGCTATTTCCTGAGCATCCATCACTGTCCTACCATCTAATCTGGACTTTTCAAAAAGAATAGCGGCGTTATCCGATCGTTCTTTGATGAAATCGATGTCATCCACTTTTTCTGGATGATATTCTCTTAGATAATTCAATAAATAGAGTTCATAATATGATAACTCTTGTAATTTCATTTGTTGCATAATGTTTTTAATATTATATGGTTTATAAAGTGGCGGATGAATCAGTAGCACTTTGTTTTTGTTTCCCTATCGTAAGCCCCCACCCTAGCGATGTCTTGCAGAGATTAACATACTTGCTTATTCCCTGGCTACTTATCTCAATCTTTTTCCCAGAAAGTAGCCTTTTTATTGATTCTGGGGATTGTTTGCAAAGGTCTATCCCATTGTTTTGGAATGGTTCTGTCTTACCTGTTACTTTATCATATATCTGTAAGTTGCTCATAGCTATTGGAGTCTTATTTTCTGATGTAACATCACCAATTAGTGTTTTGGTACCGCATGTTTGGATTTCTATTTCACTGGCAGTTGTACGGTGTGGAATATTGCTCTGAACTGCTGCTCTTTTGGATAGATTATGATAGGATTGCCAAAGGATGTGTCGTAAATCACTATCTCGCAATTCAACCCTTAAACATATCCCTACTTGCCGTAACATATCCAAGAAAGCTGATTTCACTCTTCCCCAGAATGAAATTTCATCTTGATTCTTAAATCCTTTTTCGGCCAATATTGCAAGATATTCCTCGGTTGCTTCTGATATTGTAATTTTATTGAGATGTGACATTTGTTGAATCTTCTTTTCTATCTCTTCGGAAGCGTTTCTGTACACATTATTGAGAAAGGTATCAAAGTCTTTTCCAAATAGCTTTCTTAATCCATAATGTGATACTGCTTCATGAAGGACTGTAGCCGATGCATCTTGGATATTTGTTATATTAGGGAGAAAAATGGATATCTGTTGTGTTTTTAGGTCGAACCATCCTTTTATATTATGCCCAGCTTCAATTTTCCTTTTAGCCACACTATCAGGAAGTTCATTAATATCATTTATAATATTAATCGGCACATGGAGCGAATTTGATAAAGACTCAATAGCAGGAATAAACTCCACCTTTGGTGGATATATACTTCCGGAAAAAGATTTTCTTAGAAATATTTGGTCTTCCCGCTTTACATCTTCCGTCAACTTCGCCAAAGAATTACGTCTTTCTTCCGGAGTCATATTCATACGGGACTGTACGTTACGTGCTTCTACCTCACCTGCAATACGCTTATAAAATTCTTTTTCTCTATCTATAACATCTCCCAAAGACTTCGCTACATTGTTAAACGCTTGTTCATAGCCCTCATTATCATAACCTCTTACAAACAGATTGAACCCTGCATTCATATCTTCTTGCGAGGGGATTTTCATGCCTGCTTCCGCATATTCCTTTTCGAGTATCTTTTCTATATCCAAGGATGTTGCAGTAGGATTCTCTTTTTTTGTCTCGATAAGTTCATTACGCCATGCCCACACTTTTGCCTTTGACTGCTCCGTTTGTAAAGACTGTAGATTTCCACCTACCGCAAATCTTTCTATCTCTTGTATTGCGTGTTGAACCTCATGTATCAGGACTTCTTTTGCCTCTAGCGATGAGCTTATATTAACTTTTATTGTGTTCGTTTCGTTGTTATAAGTGCCTCCTGTATTTCCTTGCTCATTTACAAATTCTACCTTAACACCTTTCAACTGTGGATAAGCATCGAACAGTCCATTATTGTCTATGATATAATCTTGCAATACTCCTTTACCGTCTTTTATTCTATCAGTGGTAAGTTTCTTTTCATAATCTAACCTATCGCTCAACTCATCAAATCGCTTGCTCTCTTCTTCCGATAGAGTTTCTTCACTGAGTATTTTATCACTCAGTTGTTCTAACTCTCTTGTCAATTCGTTGTTAGCGATTTTGTTACCTTGATTACCCTGTATATCAATATCAAAGTCCATTACCTCATATCGCCACTTACCATCTGCTCCGCGCTCCCAACCTGTGGCAAGCTTAATCGCTTCTGGCTCTTTTCCGGAAGTCTCCATTTTCCGAGCAATAGTGAGATTTTCAATCCTGATAGTCGCTTCTTCTGCCCGATCAAGGTTGGCAGCTCCCTTTTCACCAATGAAACGGAAACGCACGTCCTCATTATGATTATCAAACCGTTGTGATAAGGGAATGATATTTCCATGATCATTGTATGTTATCAGACTATTCAGTTTTCGATTGTTGTGTGTGTTGGTATATCGATACTCCTTTCCGTCATCAAAGCCCCATTCATTAATATTGTTGCCATCCCACCATAGATCATTTGCACGAATTTCCTGCTCAATTAGACGATAGTTTCCTTCAAGTCGGTTTTCTCCATGCATCTGTGCATACTTTTTGCTAGGGGTAACCCAATCAGCATTTCTTATATTATTCTCTTTTACGCCTGTTGGAACAGCACGGAATACGTTTATTTTAGGGATACGTCCGTTAGTGCGTATGGCATTAATGGCACTGTTTATTGCCGCTGCTGACTCTCTCCCTTCCGGAGTATTCATACCATAGGCCCTCAAATTCTCGAAGTAATCACTCGGCTGTGGGGAATATCCTTTTGCTATGTCTTCAATATTGATATCTGGACTATTTGTTTCAAAATCGGCACGTCGTGCTTGGTCACTTTCGTAACCAGGATTAGAAGGAGCTGCCCATGCACCTACTCCTTGATAATTACTATCTATATCTTCATAACCTTTGCGACGTGCTGCCTCGTTTACCAGATCACGTATACGTGTTTTATCATTCTTATCAATCGCTCTGAAATATTCGTCATCCAGTTGTTGATCACTCATATCCCGGAATTCCTGTAGGCGTATATTTTCTACCTCGGCCTCTTTCTCTGCCCGTTTACGGGCTGCTTCCATTATATTCTGTTCCGCTTTCGTATTACTGATTACTTCTTCCCGTAATTCATCTATATTTCCAAAGTTTTCATATAATTCCTTTCTGATAGGGGAAAAGCGTTTTGAGAATTCCTGAAATGTATCATTTATGTTATCAATTCTGACTTTTCTTTTCATGTTCTGGAAGGCATAAGAAGCCCCTCCTAAATTCCGCATACGTATGGAATCAGCATATTGTTTTACATCCGTTTCTTCTAAATTATATTTAGTGGCAAAGGATAAGAAATCATTATTCGCAATGCGAAATCGGATGTCACTCCTCGAATCGAGGAAGCTGCCTGTATGGTGTGTGGCAGATTTTATTTGATTTGGCTCATAAGCAACCCTTTCTTCATTGAGGTTCATATTATTTATATCACTTTCCCTATTCATACTTAACTTATTTATTAAAAGAGGATGTCACTTAATTAGATACTTGCCGATGATTCTACAGTGTTTTGAAGCTGTTTGCTTATTGTGAAACTCCATCCTAAAGGAGATTTGCACAAAGTAACTGGATTCAGCTTTCCGGAATTATTAGGCAATTCAACTCTCTTTCCAGAAAATAATTTCTTTATGGAGTCGGCAGGCTGATCAAAAAGAGAAATTCCGTTTGTTTGTAGGTTCTCTGTAGCACCTGTTACTTTGTCATTGATCCTGGGATTATTGAAGTCTATGTTTAGTGAACTTGGAGAACCAGATAATATCATATCTGTATGTAATGTTTTGATTTGTGTGATTGGAAGTTCTATATTTTCGACTTTATAATTGATAGAAATTCCAGGTTCTGTAATTCGTGTATAGTAGGGAACATGTGTCTCTATTGCATGCGCTATTGAATCATACCCCAGATTCCGATATCGCGTACATGTTTCTACTATATCCTTTTTGAGTTGTAATATTCTCTCTTTTTCTTTTTCCCAAAGTTGCTTTGCTTCATTAACTTTACCAATAGCTTCTATATATTCAGGCCTGTTCATTGCTTCTTTAGTAGCAATGCCTTGTTGTTCCAAGGACACTAATATTCTCTGAGCATTGTCATGTAGTTGGATTTGTGTCTTATTTAGAATTTCCAATTTTGTATTGTTATCTTTATAACTGTCCACTCCAATGGTAGACTCTATCATATTGGTAGACTTATTTACATCATTCAAAATAGACATCAAATATCTGGGATCATCTGATATTTGGGATAGCCAACCTTTTAAATATTGTGCGTTTTCTTTTTGAGGGAGTACCGCTATGCCAAGATCTCTACCAGCTACAGCAGATGACAATTCAGCAACCAATTCTTCTTTTGCATATTGGGAATCTCCGAAGAACTCTCCAAATGTTCTATTTAGCCTGCTGCTATGACCTGTACTATGTGCCATTTCGTGGAGTGCAGTAAAATAGAAAGATTCTTTTTTAAAGAATTGTTCATAGGTTGGTAGTACGATACTATCGCTCATTCTATTATAAAAAGCTCTGTTTTGTTGCTTTAATTCTATTGGACATATCCAACTTTGTTCTGTGATTACTTTATCTATAAGCTGATTGCGATATCCGTCAGATTCGATATTCAATTGAGTTTGAAATCGTTGTTGTAACTTTGCCCATTCTTCTGGGAATTTTTCTGAATAGTTTGTTTGTTCAAGGTTGAATACACTGTAAAATTTTTGAAGAGGTTTTACTTTATAGTGTGCCTTTTCTTCATCAGAAAGAGAGTGATAAAATTCCTTTGTCACTTTATTACCGCTGATAATTTCTGTAATATACAGATCGTAAAAGGTGATAGGAAATGCACGTGCTCCTTTCAGTATTCTTATATTCCTTTCTTGAGCTTGGTGAAAAGTGATAAAAACAGGAGTACTATATTTGTTTTCATCACATACGGCATATAATAATACTTTGTTGAGATTACTATATGGACGTCCGGACAGATTCTGTGGTACACCAATAAACGTTGGGGTGAACCATGGCTTTTGCCATTCTGAGGCATCTACTTCTTTGATTTTCTTTATAATTAGCTCTGTATATTTCTCAAGAGCAGGATTTATGTTATTATTCATTTTTCCTATACAAATTATTTTCGTATTCAGTTAACCATTTTGTTGCATCATTTGGGGTCCATTCTTGTTCTGGTTTTCCGATAAAGCTCATGGCTTCTTCGAAGTCTTGTTTTAATTCTGGCTGGGACAAAACATAGTCGAGCATATTTCTTTGTTTGTTTTGAACCAAGTCGATAATATTATTTTCTGATTCCATAAAATTTATTTATTGGTTATGCGGCAAATATATATGGGGACCGACGCAAGAAACTTGCGTTTTGGAGAAAAAATAAAAAAAACTCCCACGTCCTGAAGACGTGGGAGTTTCTTGAAAGAGTGATACCTTAAAGAGAAATAGCATCTATTGGTGCCAGTGCGTTTGTTCAAAGTTTAAATAATTTAGAGCCTCTAAGAAAAGATTAGCTTCTTCTTGGCTGTTATTGACTTTGGCCGCCAAAATGGGGTCCATATCTAATCTTAATAGAGTCCATTCAGAACCGCCTTCTGGTTTCCAGTATAAATGTACCATCGGTGTGCAGTAACCAATTCCGTTCGCCATTTTAGGCATTTCTCTTTTTACAGGGAAGGAACAAGGGATTATACCCTTCCAGAATCTGACAGTTGGTTGTAAATCGATGCTGATCCGCCCTATTTCGTCTTGCCATTCAATATCATTGATGGTATTTTTCTTTTTATCACTAGGCCGATAAGTATTTCCTAAATAATCAAAAGTACGTTCCCATACTGCTTTTATTTCTCCTTTAAGTCTTATATTATTTCGGTTTGACAATATATAGGTGATATTGAACTCGCTGTTGAAGGGCCGATTATGGACAACAACTCCAGTATTTACTTCTTCTTCTACTTGTATCATTCGTAGTGTTGGAAGGGAGGTTTGTTCTTTAACAACATAGCTCATATCTTTATTAGAGACATTATCTCTACGGTTGGCTTTTTGCCATGTCGTTTCTCCTTTTCTCCGGAATAATACACTTAATTCATAAGTTCCTGCTGGTGCGGTAACATAACAGCGTCTTCCGGTTCCTTTCATCATTGCTCCATTCTCTGCAACAATAGCACATGGTTGATATTGGTCTATAATGTTGCCATTATTATCTAATAATACCATACGAAAATCACCTTCCCATTTCTCAGGCATATTTCCTGTTTCCATATCAAAGCCTGTCCAATATCCTAGGAAACTAAACATTCTGCCTTCATTCCTATAAACGGTTGCTCCGTAACTATTTCCACTAGGCTCAATATCAAACCAGTCTTTATCAGATTGTGATAGGATAATCTTATCTGTTTTTCCAAAAGTACTCCAATGGGCTATGTCAATGGGATATTCTTCTAACTCGATAGGGCTATTATACCCTCCCTTTAGTGTTAAGGTATAGGTATATGTTTTACCTGCCTCCCACTGGTGATTTTTGGGTAGCTGATATACTCTTGCTTCTCCATCAACAGTAATAGTGACACTTACTCCTTCAGCCGTACTTATTGGAAGTAATATAGCTTCTACAATGATTGGCTCTTCATTATCATTAACAGTGAAGTTCCCCCCAGCTTGATAGTCCCCTTTTTCTCCGGTTGTAGTGATTGTATTGGCCACCGCATTAAACTTGGCTTGCTTATAGATTCCATTCCAGATAACAGACTCTACTTTGGCATTTCCTGTGTAATTATTCTTTTTGAGTACAACTCTGACTAAAGCCAGTGTATGCTTCATAACGACTTCGGCATCAGCATTAGAAGTACCGACAATAGTACTCCCATTTAAAAAATCAGTCTGATCTTCAATGTTAATAGGAATATTATCATGACTCTTAACAGTAATATCATAGGGAAAATAGCAATACATGTTTTTCATTGTGGATGAAAGCAATATGTTTTCTCCACTCCAAGAAGTACCGCTATAAGTGAACTTACTATTAATACAGGTATCATTATAGAATATACCTATTCTATCACCTGGTTTAAATCCTGTAACTACTCCTCTTGTAGCTGCCTCAGTCAAATTCTCTATTGTTGGCAGTAATGTTAATTTGATTCCAGTTTCTATTGGTGGTTCTGGTGAGATAGGGGTATCTGGCGATTCAGAGTCACAAGAGAACAACATACTGGCCAGCATTCCAAAAAGTAATAGTTTTTTCATTTCAGGTTTCATTTTAGTATTTACAAAAACAGAACAGGTTTTTATAAAAATAATATTTTATTTGTTTAGAATATCATAATGTTTTTTGTGATGAATATCCAAAGAAGGTAGAGGTTACTCAAAGTAACCTCTCGTTGGTTTGATTTTAAGAGACCCCATATTTCTTTTTGTCTCTCTCTACTCCTTCTTTAATATAATCATAGATCATATCTTGTTTATTTTTACCGGTATAGACTTTTAATAGACTTAGATCTTGAAACATCTTTTTATCCATTCTGAAAGTAGTGGTAACATTGCGTTCCGGTGCTACCTCTACATTTTCTGCGTCTTCCAGATTCTTGCCGACTGCTGCAAGTTTGCTTACATCTACTTTTTTTCCCATAATTTATTTATTTAGTTAATTGAATTATTTCTTTTGTAAAATCTCTATAGTTCTTTGCTCCGGTTGATTCTGGTGCGTATTCAAATATTGTTTTTTGCATATTGCTAGCTTCTGACAGTGCAACATTCTTCCGGATTGTGGTATTAAATATTTTGTTCTTATTAACATGCTGTGATAAAAGCTCCTCGATATCTCTTGTCTGACTTAGGCGGCTATCATATAAGGTCTTTAGATAACCTAATATTTCTAACTGGTTATTGATTTCTTTCTTTACGTCACTGAAGAAACTGGCAATTTCGCTTGTTCCTAAAAAAGCGAATGGTTCAAGTTGTATGGGTATGACCAATTTGTCAGACGCAACTAGGGCATTAAGAGATATCATACCTAAGGACGGCGGGCAGTCTATTAGGATATAATCATATATCTTTTTTATAGGATCTAGTAGTTTCTTGAGTTTACTTTCCCTACCTATACGTTGTAATAGAAGGATTTCTTCTATATCTACTCTCCCGGCTGGACTGTAATGAAGGTCTGCTATCTGGTCATGTGTGTAGATTGGTATGTCTACTTTTCCTGCAAGTGCGTCAAATATATTGGCTTCTGATGAATCATCATGTCCCATGATAAAACTTGCATTTCTTTGTCGGTCGAGATCTATAAGTAGCACTCTTTTTCCCTCAATGGTCAATGCATGAGCTACATTGACAGCGGTAGTGGTTTTCCCAACTCCGCCTTTGTTATTTAAGAATGTAATAATCATTTTTAAGGTTGTTATTTTGTTAATAATGGCACAAATATAAAAATAATATTTTATCAACGCAAACAAAATCATTTCTATTTTTTCAGAAAGATAAAATATTAATAGTTTTAAATGTTTTGATGTGGATATAGATAGTGAAACTTATGGGTCATAAGCTCAAATCATTAAATGATTCATTAGACATTTGCTTTTTCTGTGCTAATTCCCTTTGCATCTTTTTGATAGCTATCTCAAAGAAGAAGGCCACCATGGGATAAGTGGAACGTTCGTCTCTGCATATTCTTAAAATATTTATATATTTTTCGCGATCTGTATTTTCAATGATAATCATCGGATGCCCTAACTTAACTAATATGAAGTTAGATAGAAGACGACCTAGACGTCCGTTTCCATCCCGGAAAGGGTGCAAGAAAATGAAATGCCGGTGGAATTGTGCTGCAATTTCTATAGGATGAATTGTTTGTTTGGCAATGGCTTTCTCTGTAGCTTCCAATAATTGAGGTATGCGTGAGATGTTGATTTCATGGTCGCCAAAAATAGTATCTCCTGCTCCCATGTCAGTATCCGTATATTCTCCTGGAATTGCACCTTTATGAAGATAGCTAAGAGTGTGTTCTGTTAGTATACGGTGAGTCGTTTTTAGTAACTCTTCTGTTAGTGGGGCTTCTGGTTGTGACATTAAGAACTCATAAGCCTTAAAATGATCTAGCATCTCAAAAGCATCCAGTAATCGTTTGCCTTGCGGAATCATACCTAGTCCTTTTTCTTTAAGGGTTCTTGTCTCATCTACAGAGAAAGTGTTTCCTTCTATTGCACAGTTATGAGCTGAGAATAGAATTTCATTATACTCTTTCAGGTCTTGTAGTGAAAAGCGGTCTATTACTTTTTTTTTGTACTCCTGCAAACATTTCTCGTATAACGCTATTTCTTTTTCGAACATCTTCTTATTTTTTTAAATATAAATATTATATTTTTGAATACAAAAATAATTATATTATTTCGGCAACGCAAACATTTGCAATTGTTTTTATTCATATCTAATAATACTTTAACTTAGCTTTTAAAGTCTTACTATAAACTTATGCGGATAATCCAAAACATAAAACGCAATTACGATTTCAGACCAAATTTCTTTTATTATATTTGCATCCTTATTTATGTAAATATCATTGGATAATAATAAACCGGTTTTTAGAAAGAAATAATAGATGTGGTATAAAGTAAGAGAACTTCAGTTGAAAGGACTGAATAAGACACAGATCGGAAAATATTTGGGTGTGGATAGGAGTACTGTACGGAGATATCTGCGGACGAGCGAAGAAGAGTTTATCAGAAAGCAGAATTCCCATCGCGAGTATGAACTCAAGTTGGGAAAGTACGAGGAGTATGTACGGGGTACACTGGAAGAATACCCATACATATCGGCTGCTCGTATGCATGACTGGCTCAGGGAGTGTTACCCTGATTTTCCGCAGGTATGTGACAAGACCGTATTTAATTTTGTGGATCGAATACGCAGAAAGTTTGGGATCGGAAAAAAGTCTGAAGTACGGATATTGCGACATGATAACGAAGAATCTCCAAGAACTGAGGCTCAGCAGTTGGCCGAACATATTCTTAGCTATGTATCCAAAAATCGTGAAGTCTCCTTGTGGATGGATAATCTAAAACAGTACCACAAAGATAGTCTTGAGATAATTCTACAGATGATCTTAAAAAATGATAAGGATACTCTAATAGAAGCTACACGGATATGCCTTGAAAAGGAAATCTGTCATGATGAATCCATTTAATAAAGCAAAGTGATTAATAACAGGTTCTGGTATAGCTCAAGGCTCTAAACAAGCTATATCTAAGATCTTGCATTTTGAGGAGATAACAAATACTTAGAACTTATTGGGCTGACAAAATAGTTTTCTTATCTTTGTCACATGAGGAAAGGCTGAGCATAGGAGAAGCTACTAATATCCACAATGTGGCTCGTTAGCGTACAAACTGGGACAAGAAAAGGATTGATGAAACTCTAAGATCTGATGGAGGTAGGGGCGGCATTATAAGGTGGATTTATTTTGAATCTGTATTTCAGCAAGGACAATCTGAAGGAAAATAGAATGACTAGTATATCGCACAAAATAGAGATTAAACCGAATAATAAGCAGAAGACATACTTTCGTAAGGCTTTCGGTTGTTCTCGTTTGGCTTATAACTGGGGGCTTTCCGAATGGCAGCGCAGGTATAAGGCGGGAGAGAAAGTTTCTACATACGATTTAAAAAAGTCATTCAATGCAATAAAAAAAGAACAATTCCCGTTCGTAACAGAAGTTACCAAGTACGCCGTTCAACAACCATTCATAAATTTAGGTAAGGCCTTTACCAAGTTCTTTTCAGATCTAAAGAAAGGTGTGGTCTCTTATCCACAATTTAAGAAAAAAAGAGATAACTCAGGAAGTTTCTATATCGGAGGTGACCAGATTGCTCTTTCCTTTGCCAATTTTAACTCGAAAAGATTTAAAGGAATACCACATAACGAAAGGCAGAAGCGCCAGTACCTGAAAGTTCCCAATCTTGGATGGGTAAAAATGACGGAGGCAGTACGTTTTATAGGTAAAATTAATGGAGTGGTAATATCTCAGGAAGGAAATCGGTATCACGCTTCATTCAGCATGGAGATAACAGAAGAAGAGTATCGCCGTACGCATCCGCAGACCACCCGGACGAAACAACGCTGTCTGGGTATAGATCTTGGGGTGAAATCGGCTATTCTGCTTTCTGACGGCATATCCATTGAAAATCCCAAACATATAAAGAAACAAGAAAAGAGAATTACAAGACTGAGCAGACAACTCAGCAAACGTGGTCATGCGAGAACCAAGCAGGAACGTTTGCTGGGTGTGCAGAAATCCAGCAATTATAGAAAGCTGTCTGTACGGCTATGCAATGTGCAGCGCAAGGTGGCAAATATGCGTCGTGATTTCATACAGAAAGTAACTACGTTATTTACTGTATATTATTCCCATATAGGAATGGAGGACCTGAACGTAAAAGGCATGATGCGAAACTATCGTTTAGCCAGAGCTATTTCTGATGTTGGTTTCGGAGAGTTCAGAAGACAGATAGAATACAAGTCGGCTTTCAATGGTGTTACAGTCACAATTGCTGATCGGTTCTATCCGAGTTCAAAGACTTGCTCCATTTGCGGAGATGTGAAAGTAAAATTGAAACTGAGCGAGCGTATTTTTCGCTGTCAAAAGTGTGGAACGGTTATTGATCGTGATTATAATGCTTCTCTAAATCTGCTTAGCCTGATAACCCAAAAACGAGTAGGGACAGATTATCCCGAATTAACGCCTGCGGACTTGGCGGCTCTGTTATTCCTTTTTGCAAAAAACGGAATAATAACCAGCAAGGTAGAAACAGGAATGCAACATGAGTTATAGACTTTTATATGTTTCTCTATAATTTTATAAGTTTGTAAAATCGGATGAACATCGAAACTATATTGGCAGAATTGGAACTGAAATTGCAGAGTATAGGCTTTACAGAAGGATCTTCTGCTATGCTTTTACAATTAAATATAGCGGGACAGAATTATATACATTCTTGTGGAAATCTGAATATGTTAAATGCCCCATCGGTAAAGCTTATAGATGGGCATAGGCATGCATTTGTAGAATTTATGTATGACGAAATATTAAATGCATCTTTGTCTAATAATACCAAGACGCTCCATAGGGATACAGTCCGGCTATTAAAAGAATATAATGAATCACTTGCTATAAAGGAGATTACAACAGCATGTCTGTATGATTTAGAGTTCTTTATGCAGACGAAAGGATTTGCTGTTAATACTATTGCCCGGCATATGAAAGTCTTGAAGAAATATATAAATCTTGCGATAAAAAAAGGGCTACTATATCAATCCCCATTTATTGGATATACAATTAAGTCTCAGGAGACACATCGGGAAGCACTTTCGGAAAAGGAACTGAAATTGTTTGAAGAATACATTCCGGTGTGTCCTACCGACAAAGAAGTTCTATTGGCTTTCTTGTTTAGTTGTTACACAGGTTTAAGGTATTCTGATATTTGTTGCTTTAGTAAGAGAAATATCCAGGTGCTGAACAATAAAAAATGGATTATATTATGGATGAAGAAAACAGGAAATGAAGTTCGGATTCCACTCAGCACTGTGTTTAATGGTAAAGGCTTAGCTATAAGTAGGGAAATAAAACGTCCTAGGGGGCCATTATTTAAACTGAGAAATAATCAGCATGCTAATAGGGTCTTGAAGGCTATTGCTAAGGAGATTGGCATAAAGAGAAATGTAACGTTCCACACTGCGAGACATACTTTTGCGACTTTACTTTTATACCGTGGTGTCTCAATTACTACTGTGCAAAAACTATTAGGACATAGAAGTGTAAAAACAACTCAAATATATAGTGCAGTTACAGATTTGACGATTGAAAGAGAACTGCGGAAGAGTAACAAAGCAGCTCAAAAATGTTAGATAGCAAAACCGGGAAATAGCCCGGTTTTGCTGAAAGGATTTTAATTGTCTTCTCGACCAACATTAGATTCTATCACATAGTCATAGTTATCATCAGAATCTTTGTTCGCCTTAATTTGCCATTGAATACTAGTAATCCTAGAGCCGGTATCTATTCCTGGAAGATACTCAACTTTCCATTCTTTTTGACCGGCAACCAGTCTTAGAGTCTGACCACCAAGATCGTCATAGTAGGGATATACTTCAAAACGACCATCAACTTCCATTTCATAGTCGCCTTGAGATTCTATGTTAACATAAAGATCTTTGGTGGTTGTATAAGTAGATTTAAAAGTGAAGATTGCTCCGGCTAAGCGCCAGCCACTTAGATATCCGCTTATGTAATTTGTTGACTTTTGTTTTTTGAATTTCGCAGTTAATGTTCTGTTAGAACTAACCGCTTATCTTCTTCTTCTTCTGATTTTATACCTTTCCGTATTGATGCCCGTACAGTTCTTCTTCTTCCTCCTGAGAAGCTTACGGAAGAGTATTTGTCAAAGAAACGTGCTCAACTCTCCAGATGTACTGGTCGCTGTTCTTTATCCGATTTTTATTAATGTCTTTTTAGTGATTATATATTTAGTTAATTGAAGTTTGGCTTCCCTCGTGATTTATCACGGGGGTAGCTTCATTTACTTACCAATCTTATGTGTAGATATCGTTTTTTATTTATTTGCCTTTTTTCTCTTTTAAGTTTAAAAGGCTTTAGCCAGTTTTATTCAGCTCGTACCAACCTGATCGGGCTTGGTACCAGCAATCTCAATGTTGAATTTGGTATGACTTTGAATAAGAAGTTCTCTGTCCATCTTCCTGTTCAGTATAACCCTTTTATTTATAATAAGAGCCGTAATACTAAGTTTCAGAACCTCACAGTAATGCCGAGTGGCCGTTATTGGTTTCGCGAAAGTTTCATGGACCAGTTTATTGGCTTTTCTTTGGTTGGTAGCCGTTTTCACATAGGCAATCTGTTTGATAAGTATCGTTATGATGGTTATGGTTTTGGTGCCGGTGTTTCTTTTGGTTGGACTTATCCTATGGCTTCCCGTTGGAATTTTGAATGGGAAGTTGGCGTTGCGGGCCTTTGGACTTCTTACGACAAGTCTGTATGTAAAGCTTGTGGTTATACTTATGGTCGTGAACATAAATGGTATCTAGTTCCCCACAAGGTTGCTGTAAATCTTATCTACCTTTTTTAAACACCCTGTTTCCCGATGAAATCATTCAGAAACTTCATATTGACTTATAGCAAACGTGAATACTATGCCAATCTCTGGCGTAGGGTTTGTCAGTCTGATTTGTCTAATACATTTATAGGTGCCTGGAATACGCCTTCCGCATGGCAATGTCGGGTTGTTGATGGTAAGTTTGGTCTGATAGTTCCTCTGTGCAAAATAAGTCAAAATGATAAGAACTATCAGTTTATGGTAGAGTGCATCCCCTCTGTGCAGTATGGTGAATTTGATGTTTTTTTTCTAGAAAATTGTGAATGTTGGTATGCTGTTTTTCATTCAGATTCTTATTATGCTTTTCATGTAGACCAACTTTTTTCACTTTTGAAACGTATGGGAACAGATGAAGATCTTTCTCAGCCATATTCATCTCAATCGAATCAGGCAACAGATAAGCGTGAATGGCTGATTAAGCTTTTGCGTATCTTGGGTGATGCCGGTTATTTCATCGACTTTTCTTCCTCTTTTAAATATTGTAATTAATTCTTTTCTTATATGGATTCAATAATAAAACATTTCTTCTGGAAAGACTTAAATCATACTATTGTATGTGGTGACCATAATTTGGGACAACTGGATTTGGTCTTGGCTATCTATTATTCTACTCATAATAGCTTTTCACTTGATGGCCGTTATAATTTTCCGCTATCAGAAAAATCTCTTCAAGTAGCAAAAGAATGCGCACTCTTAGTGGTCAATGATCTTCCTACAATGGAAATGAATACTGATTTTGTGAAGGTTCTTGAAATTTTGGAATATAGGGTAGAACATCAGGGTAAAATACTCTTTGCTGGTGACCTTGACTACTTTAGATCATCGAAGGAGGCCGTTATACAAAAAATTTATTCAGAGGCTTATATTATTAATTTATCCCTTGGTGGAGTGACTGTCGACCAGCATGAGATGAGACGGATCGACTTTACTCGGCCAATAACTATTGAAGGCGGAAAAGAAGAAATGATAACCTCTTGTTACCTGTTGGAAAAAGACATGGAGGCTTTTTTCTCGCGTACAGATATAAGTGGCTTCCTGGAAAATACCTGTAATATACAATCACTAAGTAATGATGAAGAAGGGAATCCTTTGCTTACAGGTTTTTGTAAGATATCTACTGCATTCGTTTTCTTTAGCTCCATACATGTGACTTTATTGGAGGCGCCTATTGTTCAAAAGCTGACCTCTTTTTTAAAGAAGCTTTATTTAGAGCATCCTTCGGCTACTGTATTTTTTCATTTTTACGAAAAAAATTGAATGCTATGAAAAAAATTTCACAGATAAAATAATGTAACTTTCCAATGAGTATAAGAAGTAAATCTATATTTTTAATTACCATTTCCATATTGGTTTTTAGTTGTGCTTCTCCTTTGGTTTCTGTACTTGAGAAGGAAAATGAACGGGTGAGGTTGAGTCAGGTGTCCCGTAAAAAAACTGATGCTGATAAGATTGACTCTACCCGTGTATATAGTGCTGAAACAGAGAAAATATTGAAGGAGAAATATACAAGTTACGGTAAGGATGAAGCAACGGGGGAGAATATCATGGATATATCACTCGCTGACATTACAATTGTTGCCAAAAGTAAAAATATACCAGAGCGTGCGGGTAAGATTAGTCTTGATTTCAAAGTGGAAGTGCCTGCCAGTTTGATTAATAATAAGTGGCAAGTCCGGTTAACCCCCTATGCAGACAAGAATGGGCGTATAATAGAGTTTGATAAGATATTGCTTTCTGGTGCCCAATTCATAAAGCAGCAGGCTAAAGGGTATCAGATGTATCAGAACTTTATAAATTCGATTATACCGGATAGTGCTTATATGCAGTATCTTTTCGATTCCAAGGGATACCAGAAAGCCCTTTTGGATATTGAAGAGCAGTTTTATTACTCTTGGCAAAAAGAGTTATTATCGCAACAACGATTTGTCGATTGGCGAAGTATCCGGAATAAACGACATTTGTTGTTTAACGGACTGATGGAACGTAACCGTGCAACGGTAAATCCTAAGAGTTGGAAGGCAGTACTACCTGCTTATTGGCTTGAACGTGATTTATCGGGAGCACCAGGTAAATGGAATAATTTTCTTTCACCGGAGTACAATCTCATGCAGAAGACTATTACTCCAGAGGATTCAATTGAGATTTCCAAACGTTTCTTCGACTATAAAAAGATGATGGAGAACGAGCGTAAGAAAGCTCTTATAGATGATAAATATAAAGAGTATATCCGCTTCCCCAGAGAAAGTTGCAAGCTAGATACTGTAATACAGGTTGGAGATAAATTCGAGTACTATTATTCCCAAAAGATTGATGCTGATGAAGCGATTAAGAAAATCAATGTGATGATTAATGGTGAGGTGATTGCACTGGACGAAAGTCGGTATAAACTTCCGCAAACCGATACCTTGACTTACTATATTTCCAGCATGGTCCAATTTTTAGACCGATCTCCTAAATATAAACGAATTATTATTTCCCGGCATGCCCAGACCAACATGACAGCTTACATAACTTATGGTGTTGGATCTACCAAGTTCATAGAATCAATAGGGAAAAATAAAGCTGAAATAGATCGTGTCTTGGAGACTTTGCATTCTCTGACTTATAGTGGTGAGTTGGTTCTTGATAGTGTGAACATGATTGCTACTGCATCACCGGAAGGAGATAACTTCGCAAATAAAAAATTGTCCGGACTTAGAGCTGATGAGTTGAAACAGTATTTAATGAAGCGTACTGATGATACGGAGAGCTTGGCCCTATTTAAACCTTATGCTCTTGGAGAAGATTGGGACAAACTTACAGAGTTAATTCGTATGGATGCTAATATTCGCAATCGGTCGGAAATACTGGCCGCTATCTCTTCAACAGGAAGTAATGACCTAAAAGAAAGTTTGCTACGGAAGTATCCTGATTATCCTTATATCAGGAAAGAGCTATATCCCCAGTTGCGTGCTGTAAACTTCAAATTTCATCTTCATCGTAAGGAGATGATAAAAGATACTATCCATACTAGTGTGATAGATACGGCTTATATGGACGCTATAAAACTCTTGGAGAACCGGAAATACAGTGCAGCTCTAGCTACATTGGATGAATATAGGGATTATAATACCGGGGTTTGTCTAATGAGCCTTGGTTATGATCAACGTGCCATTGAGGTTTTACAGGCCCTTCCGCAGAATGACAACACATATTACCTCTTGGCTATTCTTTATGTTCGTGAGAAACGCATAAAAGATGCTGTTGAAGCTTTTGAGAAGGCTTGTCAACTTGAACCTAGCAAATGGTATCGTGGGCAACTTGATCCAGAGATCAATCAAATAATAACAGATTTTAAATTAAATTTTGAACAATGAAAGTAAAAACTATCATGTTAGCTTCATGTTTGCTACTGCTACTGGGAGCCTGTAATATGTTCCAGGAAGATTGTGGTATGAAGGGCTATTTGAGAGCTTATGTTTCTGATAATGTAGCTCCTCCAACAACGGAGGATATACAGGTTCGGTATTACGATTACTATTCAGGAGCAGAGTATACAGAGAAGCTTGGAGAACCTGACTATTTTGAGGTCAATAATCAGTTTCTAAGCCGAATTGCTACCGGTGAGTATAAGTTTCTGGCCTATAGTTTATTTAATAACAAGGTAAGAAATGTGGAGGAGCTTTCTGCTATTGAAATCTATGCCGATACGGTAAGTTCCGTAAAATATGGTATCCCCATAATAGCTAATTCACAGAAGTTGGTGTATACTGATTCTAGCGAAGGAAGTATTCTTCCGGAAGATACTCTTAAAAGGGTGTTTAATTTACGTCCTCTGGTCCAGAAGATTGTCATCAACATCACTCTGAAAGGATTATCACAAACACATCAGATCACCTCTCTTGAAGCCATGTTATCCGGGGTTATTACAGGGCGTAAAATATATACTAATCAGCCCATAGCAGATTATGCGGGGCTTGTATTCCCTTTCTCTCCGACTGAGGTTGATAATCGGTTTACCTCTAGTGCTTTCGTTTTCGGCATTTCTAACGCTATTCCTAATACACTGAAAATTGAATGTTTGGGCGAGACTTTTAAACAGTACTCTCAGGTTGATTTGTCTTCTGTACTTAAAGACTTTACTGTTGATGGTATGGTGATAGACTTAGTCGTTGAGATTGGTGAAAACATGCTATTTGACAATATCTATATTGAAAAATGGCAGGACATGGAACAAAATGATATAAACTTTAATAAATAACGAATCATGAATATGAAAAAATTATCTACCGCATTTTTATGCTTATTTACTGTTTTTGTTTCTTCTTGTACATCTAACGAAGAGATTAATGGCCTTCCTGGTTTGTCCATTAACGCTTATATTGGAGGTCCTCAAAGCCGGGCTGAGAAAGTGGACTGGGAAGAGAATGATGCTATTGGCGTTTTTGTCTGTAATGGTACTATTGATAAACCTTACCTTGGAAATGTGGATCGTTATACCAATGTAGCTTTCCGTCATAATGGGAAAGGTTTTGTTGCTCAGAACATTTATTTAGATGAGAATCAGGCCGAAGTTTTTGCTTACTATCCTTATTCGGGTACCAGCAACAATGGAATGGCTGTGCCTGTCGAGTCAAATACTCAGACTGACTATTTGTATGGGCATGCAGAAACCCCAGCTTCTATTACACAGAAGAATGTGAATATAGAGATGAAGCATGCGCTTAGTCAAGTGGTATTTAAGATCCGGAAATCGGCAAGCTATAATGAAGGGCCAGGATTAATATCTGCACTGAAAATCGAGAATAATGATGCTGATAATGTGTTTAAAACAACAGGAACTATTGACTTAAGCACGGGACAAATTACTGGAACTTCTACCGATGGGGTATTGGCTCTTATGCCCGGTAAGCAGTTGTTGTTAACGGATACGTACCAGACAGTGAGCAGTATTTGTTTGCCAGTGAGTGCTACTGTTGGGAAGAATATAAGAGCTGTGTTTACGATTGATGATCGTCAATTTCGCTATGAATTTCCTGTTGGTACAACTTGGAAACCGGCTTTCAGGAATATTTATACTCTTACCGTTGAAAATAGTAGTTTGGAGATCGGTGGTGGCGGTACAGGTGATGGCGATGGTGGCAATGACGACGGTATAACAATTGAACCGTGGGGAGCTAATTCAGATAGTGACATTTCTTTAGTGCCAATCCTTTAATAAGACTTATGAGATATTTTATACTAACAATGCTTAGTGTTCTTCTTCTCTCGTGCAATAGAGATGAGGAAGATGCCAAACAAGGTCCTAAAGAAGTAATATTCTACCAAGAACAGACCCAGACGAGAGCGAATGAAGTTCTTGATTTTGAAGATGGGGATGCAATCGGTATCTATGTATTGGATAAATCTTCTAACGCTACGCTACAGCCTGTTGGGAACTATGCGGACAATAAGAAATACGTCTTTAATAGTACCAAAAAAGCTTTTGTCGCTGCGGATTTAGACAATCTGATATTCAATTCTCCTGACAGGAGGCTGGAGTTCTATGTGTACTATCCTTGGTACAGCCAGATTACTGATGCTACCGCTTTATTGCATGTAGTTAAGGGGACTGGTCGAGAGGATGATTTTCTGTATGCCGTAAATAGTGATATGGATGGATCTCAGTACATTCCTCTTTCTTTTAGACATTTACTTTCAAAGGTCAATGTGAAATATACCGCAACGGAGAATAGAGAAAACGCTCAAATATCGGTGCATACCTATACGGACACGAAGATAAATCTTGCTATGGGGGAGGTTACAACGATATCCAATAAACGGGTGGATCTTCCGCTAGAAAAAGTATCTCTTCCAGATCAACTTTGCTTTAAAGGGGTTATAGTACCGCAGACTTGGAAGGCAAATGAAAAGTTTAGTACATTGACCTATTCTGGTGGTGCCTCTCATCCATTTTCTTTTGCAGAAGATAGAACCTTTGCTTCAGGAGAAGAAAATGAAGTTTATTTTATGCCTAAAATGCCGGCTTATGATTTTACTGTAAGTCCGACTACATTATCTGTGCCTGCATTGGATAAGTCGGCTCATCCGTTTGTGGTCACTTCTCAAAAGAGTGACGCTATAAATGGAGTGAAGTTACCTAATACAACAGTGGATATAGCCTATGATTTGACAAGTAAACCTGATTGGGCAACGGTGGCCAATGGGAATATTGTTTTCTCGGAGAATCGTGTAACCACCCCTCGTACTGGTACAATTACATTTACGCAAACAGAGTCTAACCTAACAACTTCTATTGATGTTCAGCAGGACGCAGGTGTAATAACAAACAATTATACATTTGCTCTGAATGATGGCTCTGCAACAGCATCATGGACTGGTGTTGCAGCTAAGGGAGCTACTAATACCTATACGATCGTTTCCATTAAGGATATTATAGTCAACGGGGTTAAGGACAAGAGTGAGAATATGTCCTATACTGCTTCAAGCAATGCTAACTGGATTACTGTTAGTGGATCTACATTGACTGTGGCGGAGAATCGGGTTGCATCTGCTCGTGCAGGTACTGTTACTTTTACTCAGGCGGAGTCCGGCAAGAAGATTACGGTGACTGTCCAACAGGTTGCAGGTATAATTACTAATGATTATAAATTTACATTAAGTGATGGTTCTATAACTACCTCTTGGACGGGTATTGGCGCAGGTGCTACCTCTAAGAATTTTGCGATCGTGTCTAATAAAGATATCATAATCAATGGTACAAAAGATCGTACTGAGGATGTAAGCTATAGTGCTTCAAGCAGTGCCGGTTGGATTACGGTCAGTGGATCTACCATTTCTGTATCGGAGAATCGTGGAGGGACCCGTTCGGGTACGGTTACGTTTACTCAGGCAGAATCCGGTAAGAAAATTACGGTGACTGTTCAACAATCAGCAGGCGTGATAACCAGTAACTACACGTTCTCTTTGAGTGATGGTTCTACAAGCGCCTCGTGGACCAGTATTTCTTCTTCCGGTGATTCTAAGAGTTACTCTATTAATTCTAGTAAAGATATTCTTATCAATGGTGTTAAGGATCGTACAGAGAATGTAGGGTATACTGCGTCAAGTAACGTGTCATGGATTACAGTTAGTGGATCTACGGTAACTGTTCAGGAAAATATGAGCACTACACCAAGAGGCGGTGTGGTTACTTTTACCCAAAGTGAATCCGGTAAAACAATTAAAATAACATTGCTGCAACTTAAGAAAAGTTCAGTAGATATTGAATAAAAAGATGAATAAAATAGTAAATAGCTTTTTGTTTTCCCTATGTTGTTTTTTAGCATCTTGTGGGAATAGTGATGATCCAGTGGCCGAGTCTTCCACTATGCACATAACTTCTTGTTATGTAGTCAATAACAATACCCTTTCGGAGAATTTATCTTCTCCGATCGGGCTATATATAACTACGGTTGATAATAAGCCTTATGGAGATTCTTATAGAAATTACGCAAGTCTTGTTCACGGGAATTGGATGATGAACGCTCCTGTGTATGTCGAGAATAAAGGGTTGGTATATTCTTATTATCCCTATTCTGAATCTGATACTTCCCCTATTGTATCCCTGGATATGACAAAGCAAGTAGATCTTCTTTACGTGAAGAAGCCTATTGAGATCGGCTCCGGATCAGCTTCGTTGTCTATACAATTGTCCCATGCACTTAGCCAGATCGTTGTATCAGTGGAGGGTGAGGAAATATCTTCTTTATCATTGACTTCTTCGCCTGTGAGTGGAAACTTTAATATTTGTACGGGGGCGTTTGAAGAGTTATCTACCGGTGAGATGACCTCTTATTCCAATAAAATTTTATTAGTTCCGCATTTGTGTAACCAAGCTGATTTAAAGATCCGCTTGAAAGGGGGTAAAGAATATACTTATGCAATATCCGATATGGACTATGTACAAGGGGAGAGCTATACATATAAGTTTAAACTTACTGAAAATCGTGAACAGTTACAGATAACCTCAGTGACAGTTGAAAATTGGGTTACTGGTTCTGTTTTTGAAGACTATTTAAAATAAGACGAAAATGAAGAAAATTATATTACTAGGAATATTGAGTTGTTTATCAACTTCAAGATTATTGGCTCAAGGCCTTCAGTCGCGTACAGAAATTAATACAATGCTAAATTCATGGTTGGTTCCTGTCTTGGGATTAGGACTACTTATAGGATTTGCAGGGCTTGTTTGGCATAATATTGATGGTATACGTGGTAAAAATGGAGCATCCAAACAAGATGCTTGGACCGCTGTTGGTGAAGGAATGATCTTTGTTATCCTCGGGATAGCTGCGATTGGGTATGTTGCTAATAAAGTTGCCACGATGAGCTTTAGTATTTAATAGTGCCATGGAGCGATGTAAAGTATATAAAGGTTTAGATTCACCATGTAGAATCAAAGGACTTCTGACCCGTTTCTTTTATGCAATGTTTATCATGCGTATCATGAGTGTAGGAGCATTTATAATGTTTCTTATTGAGCTTATGGAAACAGGAGATATGGGTTCTTTTGTAATAAGTGTAGCTATTTTAGTGGGAATTTTGGGCGTGTGCCAACGGATTTTCTATCGTCGTTCCAATATTCCCAAGGTTAAAATGAATAAAGCTATTTATACGATAACCAATAGAGAACTATATAAGGTAATCAATAACAAAAAAAAGACGCTCAATGGATAACTCTTTTTTTTACCCTATACATGATATAATCTTGGATACTTCCGGCCGTGGGGTGATTGTCGGAAAAAATGGTAGCTTGACTTATGTGGTCAAGCTCCATTTACCGGAGGTTTATTCGTTATATAAGACTGAATTTGAGGTGAGGCACTCTGCATTTACGACCGCGTTTTCAAAAATGCCGGATAATAGCTATATACATAAGCAAGATGTTTTTCTGGCAAGAGAGTATCAAGCTTCCGATATGGCTACTTCGTATTTGGGAAAGGCGGATCAGGAACATTTTGCAGGGCGGAAATACTTTTCTCATACTTGTATGATTGGATTTACTCTAGCAAATTTGAATTCTCTTTCTGCTGCTTATGAAAAGAATATTTTCTCTTTTAAGGAAAATTTACGCAAAGAAGACTGCGATAGATTGGAGGATTTCCTCACTTCTGTCGAATTTGCAATTAATCACATTTCTTCTTTGCGTAATACCCATGTTTCCTTTTTATCAGCGAGTGAATTACAGGAGTATTTGTTTGCTTCTGCTAATTTCTATGAAACAAAAGGTGTTAAGGATATAAACTTTGCAGATGAGATAATAGCAGGGAAAACTAGAGCAAGGATATTCTCCATAACGGATTCGGAATATTTGCCTGATGAATGTCCGGTTTTTGAAAAGGACTATACAGTGTCTCGGGAACAGTCTGAACTATATATGTCTTTTGCAGAAAGCTTAGGCGGTATCCATCTGTATCATGACCATGTCTATAATCAGATCTTTTATTTTTATTCAGATAAAAAACTGAAGGATTCATTACGGAAGACTCTTGAAACACATATCCAAAATCGGGGATGGGATAAAGTTAACTTTCCTGCGAAAATAGAGAAAATGGAGGAATTGGTAAAGAATATCAAGAATCATAATGAGGTCTTGTGTTATGCACATTTTTCAATCTTGATTTGGGACAATGATGAAAGTGTTCTAGATAGGGTCGAAAAGCAGCTTCGTTCTGCATTTGATATACACTCAATAAACTATTATATGCCTTCATTTGGAAATTTGGCAAATATTTACGGAGGAGGAATATTGGGTTGTACCGCTTCGTTGGAACGTTGTTATATGTTCCAGACATCTTTATCGCTGGCTGTCACATTTTTATCTCATTATACGATCTTTAGGGATGATCCTGAAGGTTTGTTATTCAATGATCGACTTTATCAGATTCCTTTGCGAAAAGATATTTGGGATGCAAAAAGTAAACGTATAAAAGCACGTAATGCGATTGTGATAGCACCTACGGGAGCCGGTAAGTCTTTTACGACTAATAATATTGTGCAGCAGCTTCTTGACCAGGAATATACTATTGTTGCCGTTGAGTTTGGAAACAGCTTTAAACAACTGTGTTACCTGTATCCTGAAATATCGATTCATGTAGAATATGATGAAAAACAACCATTGGGTATTAATGCATTTGATTTAGATGATCAGCCCGTATCACCAGAGAAAATTGAAACATTGGTATCTCTTTGTCTCAGGTTGTGGCGCCAAACATCCGTTGATGTGAATCAAACAGTCGCTTTGCGAAAGTTTATAACCCAATATTATAGGAGTGAGGCAGAAGGGCACTCTTTTCAAGGGTTTTACAAATTCTTGAAGAATAATTTCACGGAACTTTGTAAAGAGAATGAGGTTAATCCCGATTTCTTTAAAATGGATTCGTTCCTACATGTTTGCAGTGAATTTATGCCAGGTGGAGCTTATGCAAATCTTTGTGAAAGCGTAGGAGTGGCCAGTCATTTAAGCGAAAAGCGCTTTATTCATTTTGAATTGACCAAGGTCAAGAGTTCTCCTTTTGTATCATCTGTGGTAATGAGTCTGTTGTTTGATGTAATCAATAATAAAATACTGTCTGATCCTTCTAAAAAAGGATATATTATTTTTGATGAGTATGCTGAAACGGCTCAAATGAAATCCCTAAATCCACTTGATGTCAATATACATCAGGCAGTGGCCACTTTCTATCAAAAGATACGAAAAGAAAATGGCGCTGTAATGACTATCATACAGTCACCTGTACAATTGCCTGATAACGAGTTTACGAAAGGTATTATTAGTAATACCCAATTATTGTATGTTCTGGAAGGTACTGATGTTGTATATGATGCTGTTGTAGATACATTTAAAATAAAGAATGAATCACAGGTAAATCAGATGAAGTCTATTCAGAATAATTACAGTTGTAGCCGTCCCTATTCCGAATGCTGGATAAGGTTTGGGCAGAATTATGCTATAACCGTACGGATAGAGGCATCTCAACGTAAATATTTGGCTTTTCAAACACAAGGTGAGATTAGAGCTGCATTGGATAAGCAGTACGCCTCTAATGGACATGATATGAAATTAGCTATTGAACAATATATTAAAAACTTGAAATTATGAAGAAATATATTTTTTCCCTATTGTTTTTCCTTGTTTGCATGTCTCATTTACAGGCTCAGATACCTGTAACTGATGTTGCTGTTAATACAAACATGACTCTGAATCAGATAGAGAATGCTGCTACCCTTGGTAGTCAGCTTGCTGAACTTACCTCACAAAGTCAGGTTCTATTTACGACCTTAAAATATGTTCAGGAGGTTTCATCTGCCGTTCGTGATGTAGCATATGCTAAAGATCTTATAGAACGTCAGCAATATATTTTAAACCGTTGTAAACGTTTAGCTAAGGATGGGGAGAAACTGAGTGCTAATAAAATGAGATCTCTTTCAAACTGTCTGTCCGGTCTATTAACGACTAACTCTTCTTTGGTGTCTCTGTTGAACTCTTCATTGACTACCCGTTTTAAGATGAATGATTCAGAGAGACTACAATCATTGATGGGAGTAAAAGAGGAGCAGTTGAAGATTGTAGAGAATTTGAATAAAGTTGATCTCATTCTTTCTACTTCGCAATCAACAAAAGAACTTATTGAATTAAAATTCTTGAAATAATGGGTACCATAAAAGCTATTGAGGATGCCTATACTCAAACGAAGGGCTATATTGTTTATGATTCTTTTCAAACAATTATGATTGCACTGGTTCTCTTTCTCCTTTTTACAAAGCTATGGGAAGAGTATCAGAAAAACATCGGATCTGGTAAGAGGTTTGATATTGCTGCTTATTGGGGGCAAATGAGAATTTATGTATTGGCATGTTTTATTGCATCTTCTTCGGGAATGGTTTTTAGTTTGACGGAATCTGTGTGTGCGGATTTGCAGGAGGCGTTGGTTACTGGAATTAATGGTGACTCTTCAGAGGCTGTGAACTCTCTCACTCAGCTAGTGAATACACAAGAGGAACGGGTTAGTAATCAGATGATCTTAGGTATATCGTTTGATGAGATCGGACCTTTGTCTTTTATTTATAAGGCAATCTCCGGTTTACTGTTGGGACTTGGAATCTTCTTATTCAAATATACATACACTTTCTTTATTTTAGGGCGTTATATGTATTTAATGATGCTTGAATTAGTAGCTCCCATTGCGATAGTCTTGATCATACATGACAGTACTCGTAGCTATTTTTATTCATGGTTGAAGAATATGATTATATGCTATTTGTTGATTCCCCTCTTTTTATTAGCTGACAAGTTCTCCAATGAGGTTGCTTTGGCTCTGGTTTCCGGACAAGAGGCAGTCGGCTCGGTTAGTGTAGTTGTCTTGGTTTTGGTTGCTGTATGGATTAAGTTTAAGTTATTTTCTGTTGTCCGTTCTAAGAGTAGCCAATTATTTTAGTTGTTGTAAACAACCCATAGTCTAAAGACTTATGGGCTTTAAACCTAAGCAGTGATATGCAAAGAGCAAGAACACATACCCGATTTTTCAGGCTGGTTTACGACAGCCCCAAGCAGAGCGATATTTTTAGCGGCATTAATATCCGCATCCATATCGTTCCCGCAATATCCGCACTTGAAAGACTTGTTTTTTCTTGTGCCAAGATGGTGGCACTTAGAACAAGTCTGAGAAGTATATGCTGGTTGAACGACAATCAACGGAACACCTGCCATCTTTGCCTTATACTCAAGAAATGCTCTCAACTGATAAAAGCTCCAAGAGTTAAGTTCCTTCTTAAAGGTCTTGTTCCTGCGCTTGGAAGTGGAACGTATCTTAGACAAATCCTCAATGGCAATGCCTACCCCTCTGAGCTTGGCATCCGCTACGATTTGTGTGGAAATGGTATGGTTGATTATCGTTGCAGTGGTTCTCTCTCTCCCTTTAAGCCGTTTCAGAAGTCTGGCACATCCACGCTTACATTCGTGAATGCGACCTTTTGTACCTTTGGATTGAATGGAACCACGGATTTTCCTTTGTTTATCTCTGTATTGGTTGAGAGATTGAGAAGCGTAGGTATTTCCTTCGGACGTACAGACAATGTCTGTAATTCCAAAGTCTATACCTATAAACTCTTCAACATCTTCAACATCTTCTTCGGGGACTTCTACTGTTTGGAAAAGAAAGAACTTTCCTTTCTTAAACACAAGGTCTGCTTCCCCTTTGATATATGGAAGATAGTTTGTGTTATGACAAACGAATTGAATCTTTTGACGCTTGTTTACAGCCCAGATGGAAACGTAATCTCCCGAATAAGAAAGTACTCTGCTATCATAGCTGATACTTCCAAGTTCTTTAAAATTTCGTTGATTTTTCTTGTCAAGCTTGTACGCATCAGCGACCTTGCTGATACAACGTACGACTATTTGTGCAGAAAGATTAAACTTGGTTCGGATGTCATTATAACACAAGTGATGAAGTTTGAATTGATTAAAAGTCTTATTCTGCCATGCAATCTCAGAAATAAGATTGCACGCCGCATTAGCTTCTTTGAGTGTATCGAGAAGAGCCTGACGCTGCATGTCAGTAGGGATAATCTTTATTTTCAATGTCAATTTCATAGCGTAAATGTATAGAATACATCTCTAAATATCAAAAATATTTGAAATAATTGTTTAACAAAAGAAGGAAAGGTGGTTCAATTCCTCCCACAAACTAAAGATTTGTGGGGTTCCTTGAGCCGATTTTATGAAGTTTAATTTAAAGTATAAAGCATTAGCCCATCTCGCTATCCTAAGGAAAGGTACTATTGATTTGTATCTTTCCGTTTTACAGGATTTATATGGTGCTTTTCAGGTTGGGAAAGTACCAATAAAAGTGAGATTCATCTTAGGCGTACTGGCCTTGTTAGTCAGTTTTTTAATAACATTGTTGAAACATGCTATAAATTAGTATATTATGGAGTTAAACAGGGAAGATTTTTTGAAGGGATTTACGGTTTATACCGATGGAAAGAAGAAACAAGCACTTTACTTGAAGTTGTTTTTTTTGTCTTTAACCTTTATAGTATTGGCTGTTCTTTATTATGCTTATTCTATTGTTGATACAGCCATGGATAAAGTTATTGTGGTTAATACTGGAGGAGAGATGTTGCCTGTAGAATCTTCGGAGCAGGAGACTTTGTATCGAGAGCTTCTGAAAACACATTGTTATTCGGTGAGTTACTACGTAAACAGCTTTGATGTGAACAATATTCGTTCAAATCAGGCTCGTGCCGCATTTCTTGTCAATCAAACAGACCTTAATTCCATCTTTGGTAAGTACCAGTATGATAAATCTTATTCTGACGCAATAAATAAAGGGGTAGTTTATCGGTGCTATTTTGATAAGTTGGAGCAGTTAGAAGTGATTGGAAACGGTAGTGAATATCAAGTTGTTTTCAGTTCTACATTAAGTATTACTGATAACCAATCAGTCCTGCGTTTTAAGGTTTTGTCTACAGGAAAAGCAATTAGAGTAAAGCCCCGTTACCCAGAGAATCCAACAGGCTTTTATTTTACGAGTTATACTCAAGAGTATTATCCAATAAATGAGGAATAACCCCATGATGAATAGTAAAAAAAGATTTTATTTTATGGCCGCAGCATTATTTATGGCCGGAGTTTTGATATTACTGATTATTATGGACTCCCCCGCTCCTGATATGAAGAAGCAGGAAGTAGTGTTGCGGGCTGATACCAAAGATATTACTATAGATGATATGATGAAGAATCTGGATGGTAAGAAGCTTTCTTCAACCTCAGAGCAACTGCCACTGCGTGAAAGCGCTTCTCAAGAACACTCGGATGTATATGTTGATGACCCTGAAAAGATAGCTAGAGTGCAAGAGTTGATTCGCGCAAATGAAGCAGGCATATCTTCGGGTATAGAGGATATGGAGCGTGAACGCTCCGGAAAAGGGACTGCTGATAGGGTTACGGAGAAAGTGTCTGTGCGTTCCGAGGAGGTAAGAACTACTCAGAGTGATACTTCCAAGGAGGAAAAAGCAGATGGTATAGAGAAGGATACGATTGAACCAAAATCGCTCATTCCGGAAAAGCCTTCACCTTTCAATAGCATATCTTTAGTTCATTCTAAGCATAAGAATGTTATCAAAGCTTATGTTTATTCGGAGCAGACAGTAGAAGAAGGAAATACTCTTGAACTTCGTTTAGGGGAAGAAGCTGTTAGTGATAATGGTATCTTGATTCCTAAAAATTCACCTGTTTTTGGTGAAGTGACAAGGGTTGATGGTAAACGTGTGATAGTTAAGATAGATAACATTAATTATCAAGACAATATCTTGCCATTTAAGAAGGTCGTTTATTCAAAAGATGCTTTGCCCGGAATTTATGTTCCGGATAATCCTAAAGCAGAAGTAGCAAAAGATGTTTTTGGAGGCGCTTTGGATGGCTTGCCTAGTAATGTGCCCGGTTTGGAGACTGCATCTAGAGTTGCTGGGGTTGTTGCGAGTACAGCTGCCGCAGCGGGAAAACAGGCCATGTCTAAAAATGTAAGAAAGGTAAGGGTTACGATCAAAACTAATTATGAGATTTTTTTAAGACCAGAACAAAAATAAAAATAGAACCATGAAAAGAATTGTAATTGTATTAATAACTACTTTAATAGTCTCTGGCTTAAGGTCACAGACTATTCAAGAAATTCGTTCGTCTTCATTTTCTGTTTCTGCATATAAGACATTTCATCTGATTTTTTCTAATGAAGTAAAGTACTTTTCTATTGGAGATGAAAATGTGGCCGGTGAGAAAATAGAAGCCTATCCTAACGCAATACGTCTTAAAGCGACAGTTCCTGCCTTTGAAGGAATAACAAATATGAGTGTTGTCACAGCAGATGGCCAATATTATAGTTACAATATTTCTTTTGCAGAAAAATTATTAGAGAGTTATTTGATAGTAGGGAAAGAATATCAGAAACCTCCTATGGTGTCAGTTAGCGATAGTCAGCAAACACATTTGATTTTTCCGGAAAAAATTATTTATGTGGATTACGGAACAACAGATATTGAAGTGGTAAAAGCTTCAGGAGTAGATAATATTGTAGCTGTACGGGCGGTCGGACGCTTTGCTCACTCTACCAATATCAGTGTGGTTACTGCTTCTGAGAAGTTTTATACTTTTGATTTATCTTATGCCTCACAGCCCAGTCATGTATCATTTGTTGTAGATCCAGGTGTTAACGCTGCTAATCGGAGAGTAGCGCTTCTTGATAATAAGGAATTAAATAGTGTACAGCGTGAGAATCTCCGGAAAGAGATCAATTCCCGTATACAATCTTTGCCTAAACTTTACAAGGACTATGCAGGAATGCGTTTTGCCATTACGAATATCTTTATTGATAAGGATATCCTTTTCTTTAAATTTCGCTTAACGAATTATAGCAATATTGATTATGTGCCAGATTTTGTGCGTTTTTATATTCAAGATGCGAAGAAGAGAAAAAAAACAGCTATCCAACAGATAGATCAGAAACCTCTATTCTTTTTTGACCTTCCTGAAAGGATTGCGGCCCATGACAGTAAGTCGTTTACAGTGGCTCTTAATAAATTTACTATTCCTGATAAAAAAGTACTGATAATTGAAGTGCAAGAGTTGGGGGGCGGACGGCATTTTAAATATAAACTTAAAAATGACCCGATAATTAGTGCCGAGATTCTTAATCCGGGTACGCGTGAAAATAGAGTCGTTCCCAAACAAATATTCTATTGACATGCTGAAGATGTGGCCTTTAGTTTTGTGTGTAATGGCTTCTCTTCCCTATTCTTTATTAGAGGAGTTAGCTGTAAAATCTAAATCGCTTTATCCTGTGATGGAAGTCGTGGACTTATATCAGAAAGCGAATATGTTAGATAGAATACCCTTACACTGCCCTATTAAAGATAAGAGGCGTGTATCATCACGGTATGGTTATCGAAAGGACCCATTTACCGGGAAGTATAAATTTCATGCAGGCATAGACTATGCTTGTGACTTGGCAACAACTGTACATGCTGCTGCTTCTGGTGAGGTAATATTTGTTGGTTTTCGAGGGGGGTATGGCAAATGTATCGAAATTAAACATAAATATGGGTTTAGTACAATCTATGGGCATTTATCAGAGTATTATATAAAAAAAGGGATGTATGTGAGAATGGGGCAGATTATAGGCTTTGTTGGCACGACTGGTCGTAGTACTGGTTATCATCTTCATTATGAAGTGAGGAAAAATAATAGAGTGATTGAACCTTTATTTGTTAGTTATGGAGCAAAACGATAGATTGTACGAAGAGAGAGATAATTTTATGTTGAGTTGTATTGTTGATTATGGATTTATGGCTATGCCTCAGGATTATGTCTTTCTGAAGAAGTACTCATTATTGAATATTTATTTTCAGATAATTGCCAACTCGACGGCGGGAAGAACAATTCAACATTTAGAAGAAGCGGCCAAGTCTCAGGCTTCCCTTCAGGTCAATACTGACTGTAAGTTTGATGTACTACATCAATATTATGTGGAAAATGGTCGAAAAGCAACTCAGTCCTTGTTTGGTTCTAATAAGATATATTGGAAACGTTTTCTGAAGACACTAAAGAGAACAGCTGATGAAAACACTAGATAGAATTCGTAAAATAGTTCAATTGCACAAACTGATACAAACAGAGAGAACGGGCTCTTCTAAGAAGCTTTCTTTTTCCCTAAATTTATCTCAGCGTACTGTGCAATTATATTTGGATGAATTAAGAGATATGGGTGCGGAGGTTTTATACGATCAAATTCGATGTACTTATTACTATAAAAATCGATTTGATATAGAATTTCACTTGTCCATTGTTGTGGAAGAAAAAAATAAGTAAAAGCGAAAGGAATATTCGCCTATTTGCTTTTATATTTGTAAATCATTATAATAATTAATTAATTATGAAAAAGTTATTTTTATTTTATGTGCTATTTGCACTTGTCTTTGTTACGGGATGTAGTAGAGATGATTTTGATCAAGAGTCTTTGAGGCCTGTTGTTCCTGAAGGGAAAGCTAATATCGCTATCTCAGGTGATGGAGTAATTAACACTAGGAGCACAAGTGGGAAAGTAGAATTTACTGGAGGATATGCTACTGGGGCAGGCTTATATGATGGTAAAGCTACAGCAACGGTTTCTGCTGTTCCTTATTCAGGCTATCAGCTAGTGAGCTTTACTGGTGGCCCTGTTGGTGGGAATACAAATCAGTTTGCAGGATCTGATAAGTACAGTTTTGGCGTTGAGTCACAAGATTGGAAGTTCAATGTATCCTTTAAAAAAGAGTATTCAATCACTCTTATAGCCGAAAGCGGAGGCCAAGTCACTGGAGGTGGTGTAAAGGTTGAAGGGGATGTGTGTACAGTTGCAGCCAGTCCCTTCATGGGAAATCAGTTTGATGGATGGTATGAGGGAGGTAGTCTTGTGAGCTCATCTGATAGATATTCGTTCACGGTTAGTTCTAACAGAACAATCCGATCCTGATTTTTCTATTTTTTCAAATCCCATAAGCGTTGTTTATATTTAAAGTTTTTAACCTAATTGTGATGTTGAAATATTTACTTTTACAAATATAAATATAAAGTTTGAAACTCTAAAAAAAACTTCAATTGATTATGATTTATTAACGAAGAAAAAAAGATTGGAGATAATGTTGTTTTACTTCACTATTTACTATTAGGGCACTCCCCTATCGGGTCAGGCTATCCATTGCAAGTCCTCGCAAGCTCCGGGCTTTACATTCCTATCCTTAGTGCAAAAAATAGTAGGGAAATAAAACTATACGCTTAAGTAAAAAGATAAATATTGTAAATGTTATAGTTTTAAATATTATAAAATATAAGAAAAATAATAGTTTTAAATATTTGCATTGTTGGCTGATTATTAGTATCTTTGTATATCAAAATAAAGATAATACTCATTTAAAACTGGTTTAGCTGCCAGAATAAATTAATAGCAAAAGTAGTATGGAGAATAGAGCAATTATTAATGAGATTTATAGAACGATTATGAAAGCAGGGATAATTCCTCTCAGTTGGGGAATAAATACTTTTAAGGCTACTTGGTATAGAGGTATGCCTACTTTAAAATTCCATGTTAATGGATTTATGCATAAAGGTGATGTAGCGGTTTGTCTTAATAGAGGAACAGATCTATATGATATTTTTCTTTTTGGAAAGAATAATCATGTTACTTTCATGGAGGGAATCGGATGTGAGGCGTTGGTAAGTGCCTTGGATTCAGCGATTGAAACTGATGACCCCACCTCTAAAGAGTATGGAATTAAAGTGCGTAAATTCCTATTTGAAACACTAAAAGAATTATAGAATAATCTGGAGGGGACTCCCCTCCTATTCCCGTTTAAATCGTATGGATAAGAAAGTGAAATTTACTTTGAGGCTAACAGAGGAAGACCTTGAAATAATAGAAAGTATTAAGATTCAAGCGAGAATTCCCCTGTCTTTAGGCAGTGGATGATAGCGCATATTTCATACGTTTTTCTGGTTCTCTATATATTTTTTCACGGTGTTTTCAGATATATGGCCGACTAACTCCACGAAATAGGATCGAGTCCATAATGTGGGCAATCTACTCTGCAATTTGGGATTTTCTTTTCTGAGCTTGGCAGATGAATATCCTTTCAGTTAGTTCACCACAAAATGGATTGCATAAGTAGGCTTACTTTTGATGAACAAGTGTACATGGTCGGGCATGATTTCCATCTTCTCAATAGTGAACCAAGTTCGTTGGCTTTTTCTTGCAGAAGTTCTTTCAGCCGTTCATCAACTCCATCAACTAATACCTTTCTTCGGTACTTCGGACAGAAAACAATATGGTATCCCAAATTGAACACACAATGAGAGTTTGATGTATATCTTTTGGCTAATGTCATAGATAATATGATATTGAATTATTTACAAATATAAGAATAATATCATATATTTGCATTGTATCTAATTGTAATTGTATGTTGAGAGCTTACAAATATAGAATCTATCCGACAGGGGAACAGAAGGCTTTGTTCGCAAAGACCTTCGGTTGTTGCCGTTTTGTCTATAATTGGGCACTCAAAATGAAGATTGAAGCTTATAAACAGGAGAAGCGAACAGTTCCTTACAAGGAAATACAGGAACGGATGGTGAATGATTTGAAAAAAGAAAATGACTGGCTTGCGGAAGTCAATTCACAATCTCTTCTGAACTCTATCCTAAACCTCGATACAGCCTACAAGAATTTCTTTCGAAACACTCATACAGCCGGCTTTCCACGTTTCAAGTCACGTAAGGACAGACAGGGCTTTCAATGCCCGCAGCATTGCCGTGTGGACTTTGCCAACGGCACAATTACGATTCCCAAAGCCAAAGATATTCCAGCCGTTTTGCACCGTAAATTCAAAGGTGTAGTAAAGACTGTTACCGTCAGCATGACACCATCGGGTAAGTATTTTGCATCCGTCCTGGTTGATACGGATATACAGGAACTTCCAGCTACTGTTCCACTAAGAGATGCCACCTTGGGAATAGACCTTGGCATCAAGTCTCTTGCCGTATGTTCCGATGGGCGCACGTTCGACAATCCAAAGAACTTGCAGAAAAGCCTTGACCGTCTGAAACTATTACAAAAGCGGTTGAGCCGTAAACAGAAAGGTTCGGCAAACCGAGGCAAGGCACGTATCAGAGTAGCTCGGTTGCAGGAATACATTTCCAATTGCCGCAAGGACAACCTTCACAAAATCACCTATGCGTTCACGCATGACAGCCAAGTGCGCACCATCTGCATGGAGGATTTGAACGTGAAAGGGATGCTGCATAACCACCATCTTGCTATGGCCGTAGGGGACGTATCTTTCGGGATGTTTCTTACGCAGCTTGAATACAAGTGCAAGTGGTATGGTGTGAATCTCATAAAGATAGACCGTTTTGCTCCAAGTTCGAAGACCTGTGGCAAATGCGGTCATGTGTACAAAGAATTGAAGCTTAGCGAGCGGAGTTGGACTTGTCCGGAATGTGCAACATTTCACGACCGGGACTTCAATGCAGCTTGCAACATCAAAGAATTTGGCTTGAAAGCCCTACCCACGGAGCGTGGGAAAGTCAAGCCTGTGGACTGTCCTCTTGTGGATGACCGACCTCGTGTCCTAAAAAGCAATGGCAGGAAGAAGCAGGAAAAGAGAGGAGATATATGTATCTCCGAAGCTCATGCCTTTAGGCGTGGGTAGCTCACATCTGCATGTGATTTGTTGGAGGCAATTGAAAACTTTAAAAAATATAGGGAAAAAGAATAAGCTGTATTGTATTTGTTTTATTTTTTAATATTATAGAAATATAGAAAATAAATAGTTTAAAATGTTTGTGTTTTATAAGGATTCGCATTTGAAAACCCCTAAATCTTCAGTTTAGGTGGATGAAAAATGTGAGGTAGTTGCGCTACCTTGGTTTTCGATGTACTTCTTGATAGTTTCCTGACTGACATTTCCGACTGATGACACAAAATATCCATCTGTCCAAAATGTGTTTTCCCTGTAAAATATATGTCTGAGGTAATTTTCATGTTTTTTCCAAATGGCAATTGTTGACATTTGCTTGAGTCTTCTTGCAATTTGCAGCGGAGAGGGTTTTGGTTCGCTGCATATCATCATGTGTATATGTTTTTTGTCTGTTTCCATGACCTCAATATCAAAGTCGGACAAGTTTGATATGTTCTGCATGATTTGCTTCATGTCATATTCCACTGCTCCAATGAGTAGCTTCTTCCTGTATTTGCATACAAGTAGCACGTGATACTTGATGAGGAATTTCGAGTGATTTTTTGAAATGTATTCTTTCTGTATCATTGTTTCGTTTTAAATCGTTACATTTGTCGTATATGTTACGTGCCTACAAATATAGAATCTATCCGACAGAAGTGCAAAAGGTCTTGTTTGCAAAGACTTTTGGCTGTTGTCGTTTTGTCTATAATTGGGCATTGAATTTGAAAATCACGGCATACAAGGAACGTAAGGAAACGCTCGGCAACGTATATCTGACAAACTTGATGAAGAGCGAGCTGAAAGCGGAGCATGAATGGCTGTCGGAGGTTAATTCCCAGTCGTTGCAGAGTGCGTTGCGCAATCTCGATACCGCTTACACCAACTTTTTCCGTAACACCAAGGCTGTCGGCTTCCCACGCTTCAAGTTGCGTAAGGATAGGCAGAGTTTCCTTTGCCCCCAACATTGCCGTGTGGATTTTGAAAAAGGAACAGTCACAATCCCAAAGGCTAAGGATATTCCTACCGTGCTGCACCGCAAATTTAATGGAACGGTAAAGACCGTTACCGTCAGTATGACACCTTCGGGAAAATACTTTGCATCTGTATTGGTTGATACGGCTATTCAAGAACTTCCGGCAACACCCATGCAGGGCGATACGGCTTTGGGTATTGACTTGGGTATCAAATCGCTTGCCGTATGTTCTGATGGACGCACATTTGGCAATCCGAAGAACTTGCAGAGAAGCCTTGACCGTTTGAAACTGTTTCAAAAGCGGTTGAGCTGCAAACAGAAAGGTTCTTCAAACCGTAACAAGGCTCGCATTAGAGTAGCCCGGTTGCAGGAACACATAGCCACAGCCGTAAGGACAACCTTCATAAAATCACCTATGCACTCACGCATGACAGCCAAGTGCGCACCATCTGCATGGAGGATTTGAATGTGAAGGGGATGCAGCTCAACCATCGCCTTGCACAGGCCGTCGGAGACGCTTCCTTCGGAATGTTCCTCACACTGCTTGAATACAAATGCGGTTGGTATGGTGTGAACCTCGTCAGGATAGACCGCTTTGCCCCAAGCTCAAAAACCTGCGGCAAATGCGGCTATATCTATAAAAGATTGAAACTAAGCGAGCGTAGTTGGACTTGCTCGGAATGTGGTGCGCACCACGACAGGGACTTCAATGCAGCTTGCAACATTAAGGAATTTGGCTTGAAAGCCCTACCCACGGAGCGTGGGAAAGTCAAGCCTGTGGACTGTCCTCTTGTGGATGACCGACCTCGTGTCCTAAAAAGCAATGGCAGGAAGAAGCAGGAAAAGAGAGGAGGTATTGGTATCTCCGAAGCCGCTAAATCTTTAGTTTAGCGGTAGTTCACGCTTGAGCATGCAGCTGGTGCTGTAGAAGAGATTGATAATAGACTGCTTGAAGTATATAGAAAGAGAAATGAACGCTTAGAAGAAAGGATACTAGCTTTAAAAGAAAAGGAGGTGTAAATTAGAGAATAGATTGGGTAGGGACTCTCCTACTCAATCTAAAAAAAATAGTATAACATTTAATCTGTTTACAATTGTATTATTTAAAATGTTTATTGTTTTGTTATTGGGAAATATAAAAAAAAATATTTTTAATAATGAAAATATTCTTATCTTTGCAGTAACACTGGTTAGGTCACCAGATAAAATAAGGACTATGACTAAAAATAGGTAGAATAGTCTTTTCCCTATTCTTTAATCCCATGCAATACGATTATGAAATTATATCTCAATAAAATCAAAAGAAGAGGTAGCTTTCGATAAAGCTACCTAGTGGTTAATAGAACGTTTCTAACTAATGGAAAATTGTGAAATACTCCATTGGTGGTGTATAGGCATGTTGTGAAACGTGCCTATATGTTTATTTCTTATTTCTCTAAGTTGTGGACTAATTTTGGTTGTGAATGTAATATTTAAATAGTTTATTATTGTGATTTTCTATAAAATAAATAGTTTGAAATGTTTGTATTTTATTTTGGTTATTAGTATTTTTGTATGATGAAGTTACGAAAAGAGTGTAATTTATTGGAAATGAGCATTGGGTAATCGCTCATA